>PVMK01126652.1_pt1 | contig 118345 bp, 111 predicted proteins | sample 1853481 | NCBI WGS metagenome assembly PVMK01 (sample SAMN08533507, study PRJNA380276) | Marine sediment metagenome, whole genome shotgun sequencing project.
CGCGCAAGGTACCGTTCGGATTCATCAACGACATGCGCGAGGTGTTTGAACAACCTGCGGCGCGGGCCCAGATCTTTGATGGCGGCCCCAGGCTGGCGCGGCCCTCGATATCCCCGCTCAGCGCAATGCTTCGCAAACCGGCGCCGTCATCGAAGATCTGGGCCCGCGCCGCAGGTTGTTCAAACACCTCGCGCATGTCGTTGATGAATCCGAACGGTACCTTGCGCGCCCGCAAGGCGGCCGCAAGCGTTGCGCTTGGAATCTGCGCAATGCGCTGCGCCAACTCGGCATTCAACTCGACCCGGTGTTCGACGCGCGCGGCATTGTCGACGAAGCGGGAATCGCTGACCAGTTGCGGCGCGTCGAGCGCCTCCGCCAGCGCCCGATATTGGCGCTCGGTACCCACTGCAAGAACCAGTTCGACGCCGTCCGCGCTGGCAAAGCTGGATCCATAGGGCACGATGTTTGGATGTTCAGACCCCATTCGCCGCGGAACCTGCCCGGCAACCAGATAGTTGGTTGCCTGATTGGCAAGCGATGCGGCCGCCGAACCAAGCAGGGACGTCGCCACATAGCTGCCTGCGCCGGTGCGGTCCCGCTGGCGCAACGCCAGCAGCATGCCTTCCTTCAGCTGATGGGCGGCCAGCAGATCGACCAGCGCGACCGGCATCTTCAGCGCCGCACCACCCGCTTCGCCGTTCAGATGGGTGAAGCCGCTTTCTGCCTGGATGATGGCATCGAACCCGGGACGAGAGTCAGCACTGCCATAGGCCGTGATCTGCAGATAGATGAGCCGCGGATTGAGGTGTTGCAGGCGCTTGTACTCGAGCCCGAACTTGCGCTCGTCGCCCGGTTTGTACCCCATGATCAGCACATCACTGCGCTGCGCCATCCGGTCCACCACAGCACGACCTGCGGGACGGCTCAGATCGAGCGCGATGGATCGCTTGCCGCGGTTGGCGCAGGAAAAGTAGGCCGAGACGCCCTGCGACGCAGATTCTCCAGCGAGCCGCCAACCACGGGTCGGATCACCACCATCCGGCTGCTCTACCTTGACTACCTCGGCGCCGAGTTCCGCGCAGAACTGCCCGATCATCGGGCCGGCGAGAATGTTCGCCAGTTCCAGTACCTTGAGCCCGGTCAGGGGCACCTGGTCAGCCGGTCATGGAATCGGTCGAACCGCCAACGGCCCGGGTCCGATACATGTGGTCGCGGGTCAGCGGAACGGTGTTGTCGTTCGCACGCGCAAACAGCACCTGAAACAACTGCAGATTGCCCATCAGGAATGCGGCACTGGAGCCCACCAGATACAACCGCCAGGAACGCACGAAGTCTTCGTCGAACTCAGCGGCAATCTCATCCGCCACGGTTTCGAAGCGCAACCACCACTCCCGACAGGTGCGCGCATAGTGCAGGCGCAGGTTCTCCACATCCAGCACCGAGAATCCATCGGGTTCGAAGACGTTCATCATCTGGGCGAGGCTCGGTACGCTGCCGCCCGGGAAAATGTTGCGCTCGATCCACGGGTTTACAGACTCCGACCAGCTGCGACCTATGGAATGCACCAGTCCACGTCCCCCTTCCTTCAGGGTCCGGTCGATCGTGTGTCCCAGCACCGGGAAGTTCTTGATACCAACATGCTCGAGCATGCCGATCGAGACGAACGCATCGAAGCTACCGGAAGCATTGCGATAGTCGTCTTCGACGAACCTAATGCGGTCTTCAAGACCTTCCGACCGGGTGCGCTCGTTGGCATAAACGATCTGTTCGTGGGAGATGTTGTAGGCTGTGACCTCCACGCCATAGTGACGTGCCATGTGGCGCGCCAGCGAACCCCACCCGCAACCCGTCTCGAGGACGCGCTGGCCTTCCTTCAGTTCCAGTTTGCGACAGACATGGTCCATCTTCGCGAGCTGGGCCTGTTCAAGCGTAGCGCCTGGCTCCGGAAAGTACGCGCAGGTGTACGACATTTCATCGTCCAGCCAGCGCGAATAGAATTCATTACCGAGATCGTAGTGACTGTGGATGTTTTCCTTCGCTTTTTGCTTCGACGTTCCGCGTGGCCGATTCACCAGATTGATCAGCCGCCGGCGCAACGAATCGCGCGGCATAGCGCGTCTGTTGGCCGAGGCGATCTCGACGAGAATGCCGATCGGATCGCCCTCCATTGTCAGGCTGCCATCGACATAACTGTCGGCGAACGTGATTTCGGGCGATTTGCAGATTCGGAGCAGGGTCGCGCGGTTCGGAATGGTCAATGCTCCGACAGCACTCAACCCAGGATCGTGGACAGCTTCACCATCCCAGAGAGAAAACCGGACGTTGGGCCGGCCAACGACTCGCATCATTGCGCGAAGCAGCCAACGGTCGAACTCCCTCGGCGCCGACACCTTGGGCCGCGACCGTCTCTGTTCCACCAATCGACCCGACCGATCTGCCCTCAGGCGAATCTCTTCGTCGATTACACGGCTCATAATGCTGCCCCATTCATTTCCGGCACGCCAAACCGTCGGTGCAGGAAGCGTTTCAGCCACGTTGCCAGGCGCCTCCTATGACTCAACATCGCCGGCAAGCTGAAGAAATCGAGATGCTCTAACGAGTAGTCCGCGCCCGTCAAAATGGCCTGGGCGGCAAGTTTGCCGCTGGCGACAGCCGGGCCGATGCCTTCGCCGAGGTCCCGGGTCGCCAGGCCCACCGCATCGCCCACGATGAAGGCGTTGTCCACTCGCACGGCTCCCAGTTGATCCCGCAGGAAATAACTGTAGCCCTTCGGGGCGCACTGAACCTGCGCTACGCGACCTTCCCGCTCCAACAGATCCATATGGTGGTGCCAGTGGGTTTTGATGTCTTGCCCGGCGCCCTTCAGCGCCTCGGCCACACCACCCACTCCACAATTCAGGTATCCATCCGCTTTTGGCACGTACCAGGCGTAACCCGGCAGCCCCTTGCGAAAGAACCACAGATGGCAACGCTGGTCGTGCCATTCGTATGGGAATTCGTGTTCGAAGGTCGTGGTTTGCATGTCTTTCGCGCGCGGATTCCGATCGCGGAAAAGAGATCGATACACCGGACAGCGGGTACCGCCCGCGCCCACCAGAAAGCGGGCGCGGTACTCGCCGTCGATCACGTAATCGCCGTCATCCCGGTCAATCTCGCGAACGTTGTGTCGATGAACGGTGGCGCCGCTACGCTTGAGGAGGTAGTCGTCGAGCTCACAGCGCCTTATCGAATGTTGAACGGTCTTCAGTCTGAAGCTCACGCCACCGACGTGCATGACCAGATGATCAAAGGTGTTGAAGCGATGCGGATAACTGACCGGATCGAGTTCCAGATCCGCCACTGCCTCCGGGGTGATCCAGCCGGCACACAGCTTGGTGCGTGGAAACTCGTCGCGTTCGAGCACGCCCACCGAGAAACCGCCCTGCACCAACTCGCGCGCGCAGGATGATCCAGCGGGGCCTCCGCCAACTATCAGTACATCGTAGGACAGCATGACGACCTATTCTTCAAGCCCATTCCGCCAGACCCCAAAACTGCAGAAGATCGAGAATAGTGTAAGCGCGCCGCGCCAATGTCAAAGTATGGGTATACCCCTAGGTAAGGCTTACCAACGTGCGCGAGGGGCCGCACCAACCCTGTTGCGCTAAAGCTTGCGGATGAGATCGCCCTGGTGAACCTCACCTTCGGTGATCACCATCGCGTAGATACCGCGCAGCTTCAGAAGCGCCCCCTCGCCCATGTTGACGAACTTCAAGGCCTCGACGCCAAACCGGGCGGCGAACTTGGCGCAACCGGTGTGCGGCTCCGCGGTGATTTCCACGACCACCTCGCCGATCGCGAGACGCTGTCCAACAGCAAGGTTGGCTTCACCCAGATCCAGATCCACGAACAGCTGATCGCCCGCCAGCGGCCAGCGCTCGCGACCGCCCGAAATCAACTCCGCGCAGCGCGCGTTCATCAGCGTAAGCTGGGTTCGCGGGTCCGGCGTCCGGCCCGCGTCGAGGTGCCCCTGGCGCCAGTCATCACCTTCGCAGCCGCGTTCCCTGGTTAGCTGGCAGGATTCGAGCACGACGCGCTCGTCGGTGGCCGGACGGATCACGATCATCTCGAGCCGGCCCTGGTCTTTGGGCGCCGCTCTGATCTCGCCGAGGCCTGCCTGCAGTTGCTCGGGCGTCAGATGTTCCATCCATTCCTCCTTTCGCTCCGTTTCGCTTCCTTTCGCTTCGGATTCGACCCATTTACCGTCCCAGCGATGGCCGTCGATCGAACCAGGGCTGCGCCTTTTCCAGTTGAGCCGCGAGTTGCAGCAGGGTCAGATCCGCTCCGACCCGGCCGACAAACTGCACGCCAACGGGGAGATCTCCCTCCGTCCAGAACAACGGCAGCGAGATGGCCGGTTGGCCGGTCGCATTCTGAAGATTCGTGAAGCCCCAGAAGTTGCGGAACCGCTCGCCGTAGCTGCTCTGATCCTCATCCCGGGTGTCGAGCCAGCCGAGCGGTACCGGCGGGCTGACCAGGGTTGGTGTCAGCATCAGATCATAGTGTTGATGAAAGTCGGCGACGACCCGCGTGGTGCGATGCAGGATCTGCGTGGCCTTCACGTATTCGGCGCCGCTGACCCTCCGGCCGTACTCGAGAGTCTGGCGGGTCGCCGCCTCGATGTCATCCGCCGCAAGTTCACGAGCCAGCGTCTTCAGCCGTGTGTCAATCTGGTGCGCCACGTTCGCGGCGACGATGACGCCGGTCGCATGGAGAAATTCCCCCCGGTCGAATTCAGGGCTCGCTTCCTCCACGCGATGGCCCAGGGATTCGCACAGGGCCGCCGCATGTCGGGCCGCCTCCACACAGGCCGGATCGGCATCGACGCCGGTCAGCGGCGCCAGTTCCAGGGCGATGCGCAGGGAGCCCGGAGCGTCCGCGCAGGCCCCCAGATAGGAGGACCCATCGAAAGCCGGCGCGAAGTACGGATCACCCTGCATCGGCCCGTGGGTCGCATCGAGAAACGCAGCGCTGTCGCGCACCGATCGAGAGACGACATGTCCGATGGACATACCGCCCCAGCCTTCACCGACGTCAGGACCCACCGGGGTGCGGGCGCGGGTCGGCTTCAAACCGACCAGCCCGCAGCACGCCGCGGGAATCCGAATGGACCCGCCCCCGTCCGTTGCATGGGCCGCCGGTACGATCCCCGCGGCAACCGCCGCGCCAGCACCGCCGCTCGAGCCGCCGGTGGTGTGTTCGAGGTTCCACGGGTTGCGGCAGGGTCCGTAGAGCGCCGATTCGGTGGTGGTGGTGAGTCCAAACTCAGGCGTATTGGTGCGTCCGAACAGCAACAAGCCGGCGTCACGGTAGCGCCTGACCAGTTCGGCATCGTGATCGGGGACGAAGTCCGCGAATAACCGGCTACCCGAGGTGCTCGGCAGGCCTTCCTGGTAGACGATGTCCTTGATCAGAAAGGGCACTCCGGCCAGGGGTGAGTCCGGCAGCGTCTCGCCTGCGCGCTGGCGCGCCTGGTCGTCGCAGCGCTGGACCACGGCATTCAAGGTCGGGTTGTGAGCCTCGGTGCGTTCAATCGCTTCGTCCAGCACTTCTGTCGCGCTCAGTTCACCCGCCGCGATGAGCCCAGCCAAACCCAGCGCATCGTAGTTTTCGTAATCAGCCAACCCGCCCATGGTATGCCCCGTGGAGTTTCGAAAGGCGCGCAGTATAGGCTTAGCCGCAACCACCGTCTCGCTGCTATAGTCCGCCATGGTGATACGTGGGGCAGGGGATACCATGACGCGACTTCTCGGACGACTCATTGGACTGGCGGTACTGGTGGCCGCACCTGGCCTGGCCATCGGCAGCGCTATCGTGCTGTACCAGGACAACGCCATCGGTGTCACGGACACGCTGGCAGACCCTAACGACCTGTGGATTCCGGCAGGCGATCTGACCCGTGTAAACGGCTTCGAATTGAAGCCGGAAGGGGCCTGTCTCGACGAGATCTGCGTACCCGTGAAACAGGACGAGGACAGCGCGATCTTCATCACCCGCGGCGCGGATCAATGGTTCAACGTGACCGAACTGGCGCGACGCCTGCAGCAACCCTTCGTCGCCGACCACGATGCGGCCATATGGAGTTTCGGAGCAGTCCCGGCGACCCGCGCCAGCTTCATGCGACGGGGTATCGCGCCGGACTTCGCGCTCAAGGACCGGCGCGGCCGCGAGGTAACGCTGGCCGATTACGACGGCATGAAGGTGCTGTTGCTGACCTGGGCCTCGTGGTGAGGCTGCCGCTTTGACCTGTCAGGTTGGCAGGCTGTTTACGAAGATCTGGAAGACGAGAATTTCATCATCATCGCCGCGGCCCAGGACACCGGCGGAGAAGCCGTCGCGGGCACCTGGTACGACCAGGCCAAGGCCACCTACGTAACGCTGGTGGACACCAATCACACGATCAGCTCCTTGTACGACCTGGTCAATGTGCCTTCGGCGGTGTGGATCGACGAGCAGGGCAAGGTGCTGCGCATCGACGAAGGGAGCTACGCCACCACGCACAAAATGGGCGACCTCGAATTCGGCCGCAACGACTATGCGCCCATGGTGGCGGACTGGGTGCGCAACGGGGCGGACAGCCGCTACGTGGCTGACGCCGGCGCTGCCGCGACCCGGTTGACACCGAAGACCGCGGATCAGGCTCGGGCGGAGCCCGCCTTCAAGCTCGGTGTCTACTTCCATTCTCAGGGCGACGCGGCAAAGGCGGATCAATACTGGCAGAAGGCCCAGTCGCTGAATCCGGACAGCTGGAACTATGCCCGCCAGGACTGGTCGTTCACGCCGGAGGAGGCTGGTGCGAACTTTGCGGCGAAGTACCAGACCCTCGACGGCAAGCCGTACTACAAGCCGGTGGTCGGCCTGGACGACGGGGACGAAGAAGGCTGAGGTGAACGGCTTGTCGAACGGCCGGAGGTGGGCTAGCCGACCACCTCGGCCGCAAATGCCTCCAGCAACTCGGGGCTGGTGAGAAACTGGGGCATCAACCCACCGCCCATGTCGATGACCTCGTTGTCGGGCGAGTAGGTGAACACGAACTCGTTGATCCCGGCCTGTTCGTAGCGCCCCATCATGGTCAGTGCTTCGTCGATGGATTCCGGGACCGTGCCAGGAGCGTATCCACAGCACAGCGAACGGAGGATGGTGCGCGGATCGCGACCCGCTGCCACGGCCTCGGCATCCACATAGTCGTTCATCTCACGCACACGCATGGCGGCCGCATCACCGGTCCGGTCTTCGCCGGGGTCGGACAAGCTCCAGGCGTCGGCGTATCGAGCCGCAACTCGCATCGAGCGCGGCCCGTGCGCAGCAACGGTCAACGGCAGCTTCTGCTGGACCGGACGCGGCTCGCTGAACACGTCCTTGGTATTGTAGTGAGCGCCCGAGAAGCTCGAGCGTTCCTCCCGCACCAACTGGGCGACCAGCTCGACGAACTCCGCAAGTCGCTCCTGCCGCTCACGCCCTGACCACATGGGCGTTCCCGTAGCTTCATGGTCGGCAGGTACGCCACCGGCGCCGATGCCGAGTTCCAGACGACCGCCCGAGATATGGTCCACAGTGATCGCCTGCTTCGCGATCACCGCCGGATGCCGAAAGACGATGCTCGTCACCAGGGTACCCAGCCGTACCCGGTCAGTGACGACCGCGAGCCCCGCGAGGGCGGTCCAGGCATCAAGCCAGTCGCTCTCCTCGACGGGATTCACGTACATATCGCCCAGCCAGACGTGGCTGAACCCGAGGCGCTCGACCAGCTGCGTCTGTGCGACGAGGTCGTGCCAGCGCGGTTGCGCTAACAGGATCCCAACACGGGGATTGCCGCTCACGGTCTTTATCCTCGATAGATCGCAGCGACCCCAACCTGAATGTCAGGGCGCTACGGCGCTACAGATAGCTTGGCAGCGCCTCGCCGATCTCTTCGGGCGTCACCGTTGGTGCGAACCGACCAACCACCGCGCCGTCACCATTGATCAGGAATTTGGTGAAGTTCCAGGCAATATTCGCCTTACCATCGTCGTCGGCCTGTTCAGCCTTGAGATACTTGTAGAGTTCGCAAGCGCCGTCCCCGTTGACCTCTATCTTGGAGAACATGGGGAAGTTCACGTCGTACTTCGACGTCGCAAACGCCAGGACCTCCTCATCACTACCGGGCTCCTGAGCGCCGAACTGGTTGCAGGGAAAGCCGAGGACCGTGAACCTCTTGGCTTCGTTGTCTTGGTGTAATGTCCGCAGACCTGCGTACTGGGGCGTCAGCCCTCACTCACTGGCGACGTTGACGATGAGACAGAGTTTGCCCGCATAATCGGACAGGCTGACCGCGTCGCCCGTGATGGTCTGCATTTCGAAATCGTGAATTCCCGCCATGCCGTTCTCCTGTTGTGTCGCGTCTGGAAGTTAATCTACCAGCGCCTGATAGACCAGGGCTTTGAGTTGCCGCCGGATCGGGTAGGACGAGGACGGAATGAGCTGCGTCATGAACAGCACCGTCAGGTCTTCGACCGGATCGTTCCAGAAATAGGTGCTGGCGGCACCGCCCCAGGCGTAATCCCCCGCCGAATCGAGCACATTGGCTGCCGCCGGGTCGATGACCACAGAAAACCCCAGGCCGAAGCCGATGCCTTCGTAGGGCGTCTCGCTGAACACGGCTTGACCCATGTCTTTCAGGTCCTGATTTTCCGGCAGATGATTCATCGTCATGTACTCGACCGTTTTGCGCCCCAACAACCGCGCACCGTCGAGTTCCCCCTTGCCGCGCAGCATCTGCGTGAAGCGATGGTAGTCATCCATGGTGGAGACCATGCCGCCGCCGCCCGAAAAGAACGTCGGTCGTTCGAGATACCGGCTCGTCTGAGGATCGTCCTGCAGCTTGCAGGTATCGGTTTCCGACACCCGATCGTAACAGGCCGCGAAACGCTCGACCTGCCCGCCCGGCACCGTGAACCCCGAGTCCACCATGCCCAGCGGCCCGGTGATGTGCTCGGCGATGTAGTCATCCAGCGGCTGGTCAGCGAACAGCTGTACCAGATAGCCGAGGACATCGGTCGACACGCCATAGTTCCAGCGCGTGCCCGGCGAGAATTTCAGTGGAACGTCCGCCAACATTTCGATCATGTCATCGAGCGTACCTTGAGTGCGCAACTCGCCCTGACCACGCGCCCGGTACATCGCGTCCACCGGATGGGCGTACTGGAACCCGTACACCAACCCAGAGGTGTGGGTGAACAGATCCTTGATGGTCATGGCCCGCTCTGGATCGATTACTTCGAAGTCATTTTCGTCGCCCCCGGCGAAGACCTTGAGATCCTTCCAGGCCGGAATGTACCTGGCGACGGGGTCGTCGAGCTGAAAGCAGCCTTTTTCGTAGAGCATCATCAGCGCGACGCTGGTGATCGGCTTGGTCATCGAGTAGATCCGGAAGATCGTGTCCCGGCTCATCGGTTTGGCGCGCTCGACGTCCATGTCACCGCAGGTCAGAAACAGCGCCTCCTCGCTGCGCCGGGACACCAGGCAGGCGTAGCCGGGCAACCTACCGTCGTCGACGTAACCTGCCATGAAGTTCCGGACGTTCTCGAGTTTCGAATCGGAAAAGCCAACGGGCATCGGGGGTTCCAGGCGCCGGAAAGGATCGCGTACGATACCCGAAACTGGTGTGCAGACGAACTCAGACCAGAACTCAGACCACTGCCAATCCGTATTCCATCAACATCTGGGGTGCGGGCCTGGGACCGGATCTGTACGTCGCAACGGGGGTTGATGGCACCACCTGGACGGAATTCATCGACCGGGACCCCAGGGTGCGGTTCCGCGTCGGCGAAGCCATTTACGAACTAACCGCGGTGCGCGTTGATGACGCCCGCGAAAAATCCCAGGTGGCCGCCGCCTACGTCGCCAAGTACGCCCTCGACCCCCAGGACAACTGGGTGAACGAAGGCATGGTCATGCGCCTCGACCGGCGCTGACGATCAGTCGGGCCGCACGCCGCGGCCGGCCTCCCCCTGTCGACTATCGCCGGAATCGGTCCGGATTGAACGGCGTCGGGTCGAACGGTGGTTGCCGGCCCAGCATCGCGTCGCAGATCAACTGCCCGGTGACCGCCGCCGTGGTCAAGCCAATGTGCTGATGACCGAATGCCGCGTACACCGACGATCCGGGCCGCAGCGGCCCGATCGCTGGTAGAAAGTCCGGCAACGTCGGCCGGCTGCCCCGCCAGCGATTGCGAAGCGGGCTCAACGCCGGGCCAAACAGGCGCCGCGCCTGTCGCTCCAGAAGCTCCGCCCGGCGCCAGTCCGGGGCCGCCTCGGAGCGCGCGAATTCGACGGTACCGGCAATACGCAGTTCGCCGTCCAGCGGCGTCGCCATGAATCCTCGTCCAGCAATCGCCACCGGCGCAACCAACCCATCCAGCGAGTCGAAACTGACGTGATAACCCATCTCCACCCCCAGCGGCACCGGACAGCCAAGCGGCGCGCACAGTGCCGCCGATTGCCATCCGGCAGCGATGACCACCCGGGATGCTTCCAGGCGCCAGTCCCGGGCTTCCACGGTCACCCCGGTTTCACCCATCAGCAGCCGCTCGACGCGGCGGGTCTCGAGCGTTCCGCCGGATGCGCAAAACACGTTCGCCAGCGTCTCGACCACACGTCGCGGGTTCAATACGTGCGCGGTGTCGGGGTAGTAGAGCCCGCGATGAACCGGCGCCAACGCCGGCAGGCGCGCGGCGACCTCGTGCCCGTGCAGATCGTGCGTGTCGACGCCACGTTTGCGCATCACGGCGCGCTGAGTCTTGCCTTTCTGATAGTCCCGCGGCGTCTCATAGGCGAGGTAACTGCCGGCACGAACCAACAGCCCTCGGGCGCTGCAACTTTCGAGTTCCTCAAGCCAGGCGCCAACCGCGCCGCGAACGAGATTCGCCAGCGCAACCGAGCCCCGTTCGACGGCCGCGGGCCGACTGGCCCAGGCCATACGGAGCAGCCACGGGGCGAGGCCCGGCACTCGGCTGAGCTTCAGGTACAAGGGACTGTCTGGATCACCGAGCATGGCCGGCAACCCGCGCAACACCTCCGGCCGGGCGAGCGGCAGCACATGGTCCAGGGCGATCACCCCGGCGTTGCCGTGGGAGCATCCCGCCCCGGGCGGCTCCGGGTCGACCACCACAACCTGCTGACCGGCGCGTTGCAACGCCCGGGCACACGCCATGCCGACGACGCCCGCACCCACCACCGCTATGGTCATGCGCGTTGCACTCGTTCAGTCCTGGCCGGCAATCTGGTACGCCAGGCGCTTGAAATCTGCGGTGAAGGGATGCAGAAATCCCGGCATGCGCTGGGTGAAGCACATCATCGTGAGATTCGCGTTCGGCGCCATAAACGCATGGGTGCCCGCGATGCCACCCCAGAAATACTCGCCGAGGGCACCGGGCGTCTCGTTCTCCACCAGCGACTCCTTGAGCGCGAAGCCGAGACCGAAGGTGGTGCCGGGCAGGTCCATGGTCATGAAACGCACGAGCGCCCCAGGCGGCAGCCGGTTGGTGCGCATCAGCGTCAGGGTCTGCGGCTGGAGCAGGCGCGTGCCGTTCCATTCACCCTCGTTGACCAGCATTCGCACGAAGCTGAGATAGTCCGACGTCGTGGAGACCAGTCCGTGCCCTCCGGCCTCGAAGCTCGGCGGGGCGCTGTAGCTGGTTTCATTGGGGTCATCGACCTTGACCAGCCCGCCCTGCATCGGCTCCATCAAGTCGGTGGGCGCGTACATCGCGGTGAAGCGATCACGCTTTTCTTCGGGCACGAAAAAATCCGTGTCGAGCATCCCGAGCGGGTCGAGAATCCGCCGTTTCAGAAACGCGCTGAACTGCTCTCCCGACCAGACTTCCACCAGCCGCGCGAGGATGTCCGCTGAAAAACTGTAACGCCAGCGCGTGCCCGGCTGATCGGCAAGCGGCAGATCTGCAATCCGCTCGACCAGGCTCTCGAGACTGTCAATTTCGCCAGTGAGGCCGGCAAGGCCGGCCTGCACGTACGCCTGGTCGATCACCGATGTCGGATCGAGGAAACCGTAGGAGAATCCCGCACTGTGACTCATCAAGTGGGCGATTGTCGGCTCCAGTCTGAGCGGCTCGACCGCCTCAACGCTGTCCGCATCCGAACGCAACACCTCGAGGTTCGCAAGCACCGGCAGGTGCTTCGACAAGGGATCGTCCAAGGCGAACTTACCTTCCTCGAAGAGCATCATCGCGGCAACCGAGGTGATCAGCTTGGTACTCGAGTAAACCCGGAACATGGCGTCCTGAGTGAGCGGACGCTTGCTCTCAAGGTCCAGGTAACCATAGGTCTTGAAGTCCAGCACATCCAGGCCGCGCATGATCAGCGTGTTGCAGCACGGCAGGATGTTTTCGTCCACGTAGAACTGCATGCGCTCGTGAATGGGGGAGAAATCGAGGTCGGAGGAAACGAGGTCGATCATAAGCAATGGGTGTCCCGAACTCTGATGGATGTCCAGATCATTGATGGGTGTCCTAAACTTTGATGGATGTCCAATTCTTTCTGGGCGTTGGGAAAAGGGCGGCATTGTAGCCGACGCGAGGCGTTTCGGTCTGGCGTTGTGGGGTGGCGGCGGCTAGGGTTCTATTCATGGGACACTGGGCGTGAGCGACGCACCGACATCCGACGCGCCTGTCAACACCCGCAGGCCAGGTCTGGCTGCCAGCCTGGCCCCGCTGCTCACCTTGATCGTTCTTTTGGCCTTGAACGTCTATCTGTTCGGCGACAATGCGTTGTCCGGACCTCATCAGATCGCCTTGCTGGTGAGTGCCGGGCTCACTGCCGCATTGGCGATACGAACGGGCATGCGCTGGCTCGACATCCAGCACGCGATTGTCGCCAGCATCGGCATCGCGGTCCCGGCCATTCTCATCCTGCTGATGGTGGGCGCGCTGGCCGGCACCTGGCTGGTGAGCGGCATCGTGCCGGCGATGATCTATTACGGTCTGCACCTTCTGAGCCCGGCGATCTTTCTGTTCGCCGCCTGCGTCATCGGCGCCGTGATATCGCTTGCCACGGGTAGCTCCTGGACCACGTCGGCGACGGTCGGGATCGCGCTGATGGGGATCGGCCAGGCCCTGGGCATTCACGAGGGAATGATCGCGGGTGCGGTGCTCTCGGGCGCCTACTTCGGCGATAAACTTTCGCCCCTGTCAGACACAACCAACCTCGCCGCGGGCGTCGGCGGGGTCGATCTGTTCACGCACATCCGCTACCTGGTCTACACCACCGGACCCTCGATCAGCATCGCGCTGGTGGCCTATCTCGGTCTCGGGCTGTTCGGCGGTGCCGGCACCGGGCAAGTCGACAACCAGGCGCTGTATGACGCGCTGAATGCGCGATTCGACATCAATCTGTGGCTGATGCTGGTTCCGGCACTCGTGATCTACATGATCGTGCGGCGCGTGCCGGCACTGCCAGCCATCTTCATCGGCGCGCTGCTCGGCGCCGTCGCGGCGCTCATCGCGCAGCCGGAGGTCGTGCTGCTGGTCGCCCCGACCGGCGGCAATGCGGCTCCCTATACGGGCATCATGACCGCGATGTTCGGCGAGGTTGCAATCGCCACCGGACACCCGGTGCTCGACGAGCTGCTCCGCTCGAAAGGCATGGCAGGGATGTTGCCCACGATCTGGCTGATCCTCTCGGCGATGGTATTCGGCGGCACCATGGAGGCCGGTGGGTTTCTCACGCGCATCACCGACGCGCTGCTCGGGCGGGTTCGCTCCGACGGGTCGCTGATTGGGGCTACCACGGGAACCTGCCTGATGGCCAACGCGACCGCCTCGGATCAATATCTGGCAATCGTGGTGCCCGGACGGATGTTTGCCAACGCCTTTCACGAGCGCGGCCTCGCGCCCCAGAACCTGACCCGAACGCTGGAGGACGCCGGGACCGTGACCTCTGTGTTGATCCCCTGGAATACCTGCGGGGCATTCCACGCCGGCGTTCTCGGCGTGGCAACGTTCAGTTACGCGCCATTTGCATTTTTCTGCCTGCTGAGCCCGTTCATGACCCTGCTGTTCGGCTACCGCGGCATTCGCCTGACGCGCATCGATCAGGCCCAGGGCACGCCCGATCCATGAAACCTGCAACACGCTGGCTGGCAATCGCCCTCGCTACGGGTCCCGTTCTGATGATCGGCTGCGTGCCACCGGACGCTTCGGTCACTCCTGCCATCGACACGACCATGACGCAGGCCGCGCAACGGATTACCGGGCCACTGATCCGGGAGGTCGTTGCAGAGATCGCGAGCGACGCGTATCAGGGCCGGGCGCCGGGCACGAAGGGCGATCGCATGACTCGCGACTACCTGAGCGCGCGACTGCGCGACGCCGGGCTCGCCCCGGGTGCTGGCGGCTCCTGGCAGCAGCCATTCAAGCTCATCGGCGTGTCCGCCGCCCAGCCGGATTCCTGGACGTTCAATCACGGCAGCACCGAGACGCGAATTGCCCAGCACGACGAATTCATCGCCGCCAGCGGCTTGCAGGCGCCGGTCGCTGAGCTTCGCGAGGCGGAGCTGGTGTTCGTCGGCTACGGGATATCGGCGCCCGAGCACGAGTGGGACGACTACGCGGGCCGCAACCTGAAGGGCAAGGTGCTGGTCATGCTGAACAACGACCCGCACTGGGCCCCGGAACTGTTCGCCGGCGAACGTCGCCTCTACTACGGCCGCTGGATGTACAAGTACGAAATCGCCGCAGCCAGAGGCGCGGCCGGCGCGATCATCATCCACACGGCCGAATCAGCGGGTTACCCCTGGAGCGTCATCCAGTCGTCGTTTTCCGGCCCACGCTTCGAACTCCCGCAGCGCGATGAACCACGCCTCGCGATCAAGGCGTGGATGAAGCGCACCGCCGTTGCCCGTCTGATGGCAGCTGCCGGTTTCGAACTAGACGAACTGATCCAGCACGCGCGGCATCGGGAGTTCACCCCAATACCACTGGGCATCACAACGTCACTGACCCTGCACAACGACCTCACCGAGGTTTCCAGCGGCAACGTGCTCGGCCTGCTGCGCGGCAGCGACCCCGACCTCGCCCGGGAACTGGTGGTGTACACCGCGCACCACGACCACCTGGGGGTCCGCGCTGTACCGGACCCCGGGGTAGGTACTTCCGGGGATGGCGATCAGATCTACAATGGCGCGCTGGACAACGCCAGCGGCACCGCCATGGTGGTCGCCATCGCCGAAGCGTTTGCGGCCTTGTCACAACCGCCTCGGCGCTCCGTTCTGTTCGCCTTCGTCGGCGCGGAAGAGCAGGGACTGCTCGGTTCGCAGTTCTATGCCGAAAATCCCACCGTGGCGCCGGGTCGGATCGCAGCAAACATCAACTACGACGTCGGCAACAAAAACGGTCGCGCCAGCGACGTGATTTACATTGGTCTGGGTAAGTCGAGCCTGGACGCCATCGCGCAGCGCGTCGCGGACTACCAGCAGCGGACCCTGAAACCCGACCAGGACCCGGACAAGGGCCTGTTCTATCGTTCAGACCAGATCAACTTCGCGCGCATCGGCGTGCCCGCGTTATACGTAAAGGGCGGCCGCGACATCGTCGGCCATCCCGGCCAGGGCGACGCCGAGGCGGCTGCGTACCTCGCGAACCATTACCACCGACCCAGCGACGAACTGACCGACGACTGGAACTTCGACGGCATGGTCGACGATGCCCGATTCGGTTTCCTGGCAGGCCTGCTGATCGCGAACGCCGACGAGTTACCCGTTTGGAACTCGGGCGACGAATTCGAGGCAGCGCGCAAGGCCGCGCTGGCGCGCCTCACCGACTGATCAGACCCGGCTCATTCGACCTTGATCGTGCGCCGAGCCGATTTACCGCTCTTTGGCGCGGTGACTTCCAGCACCCCGTCCTCGAGCTTGGCTTTCGCCTCGTCACCATCCACATCAACCGGCAGGGCGACCGTTCGGCTAAGGAAGCTGGTGGAAATCTCCTTGCGGTGATACTCACCGTGCTCTTCTTTCTCCTGGCGGCTGCTGCCCTTGATCGTGAGCAGGTTGTCACTGATCGACACATCGATCTCATCGGCTTTGAAACCCGGCAATTCCGCCCTGATCACAACTTCCTTATCCCGGTCGAGCACGTCGACCCGGGGCTGATCATTGCCGAACGCGTTGTGCCAGTTCGGCCACTCGTCACGCCAGTGCCGGACCCAGTTCTTCGACATAAAATCGTCGAACAGCCGCTCCATCTCGTGCTGCATCCGCGGTACCGCACTCATGGGCCCGCGCCGGGCCTGCTCGAGTTCCGTCTTGGTTTCCGTCGTGGTTTCCGTCTTGGTCTGAACGGGCACTTCCACTTCAGTGTTGGCCATGGTGAATCTCCTTTGCCATTCCACGACACGTAAGGTGCGGCCAGGCATCACCAGACAACATCCGGTCTTCTACGTAGCGTCCGAGATGTGGTCAGGCCCCGCGGCGGTGCGTCGGAGACGTTCCGGCGTCATCGGTAGATCGCGTAGCCGCAGCCCCGTGGCGGCGAACACGGCATTGCCCAGCGCTGCGGCCGTCGGGCCCTGGGTCGCTTCACCGGCCCCCAGTGAGCGCTCCTCGGGCCGGTCGATCAGCACGGTCGCCATCTCGGGCACCTCGCTGAAGCGCAGAATCGGGTAGCTGTCCCAATCCGTCGAGGTCACTCCGTCGGGCCCGAATTCGACCGCCTCCTTCAACGTCCAGCTGAGCGACTGCACGGCACCCCCTTCCAATTGATTGATCAGCCCATCGGGGTCGATCACCTGACCGGCATCGGCGGCAATCCAGACATGCTCCGCACGGACGACCGCACTGTCCGGATCGACCGCTGCCTGCACCAGCACGGCCGCATAGCACGCCTGATTCTTGTAACGCGCCAGGGCCACACCCCGGCCCCGGCTCTTACCCGGAAAGGCGACCCGAGCTGGGCACTCGAGCCCACCGGCCAGCGCGACGACGCGCTCGAGCACCGCGCGGGCGCGGGGGTCGTTCAGGTGGTCCAATCGGAACTCCACCGGGTCGCGGCCGGCGGCCATCGCCAGTTCGTCCATGAACGACTCGATGGCGAACACGTTCGCGTGCGCACCCAATCCTCGCAACGATGAAGTCCGCAGAGGGCTGTCCGCCACGAATCGTTTCACCACCCGCGCATTGGGCAGCGTGTAGATCGGCCACGCATTGCGGTGGATACCAACCTCCGCACGCAGCGTCGGCCGCGGCGTGACGCGCGGGATCGGTTCGGCAAGGTGCCCCGCGGCCAGCATGTTCAAGCCGTCCTGAGCATCGGGCCTTGGCCGTCCCAGGTGCGTGAAACCCCAGACGTCGTGCGACCATCCAGTGATTCGACCCTGTTCATCCAAGGCGGCTTCCATCCGCACGTGGGCCGCCGGCCCGTATGGTTCCCATTGATGTTCCTGCGCTCGGGTCCATTGCAGCAGTACCGGCCGCCCCGGCAGTGCCCGTGCGCAGAGCGCGGCATCCAGGGCCGCGTCGTCCGCACCGTTGTGGCCGTACGAGCCCGCGCCGGCGGCATGCACGACATGGATATTTTCCGCATCCATTCTGAGCACGCGCGCCAGGCAGCCGCGCAGCAGCTCGATGCCCTGGCTATGCGACCAGACGGTCAACCGGCCATCGGCATCGAGCAGCGCGGCGGCGGCCGACGGCGCCAGTGACGCATGCATGAGGTAAGGCCGCGAGTACTCCGACGTTATGCGTCGAGCGCCCTCGGGCCACCTGAGCTCGGGAACTTCGGCCTCCACAGGCACCCCTTCGGACAGCGGGAACGCGGCACTTTCGTGGGCCTGAAGATAGTCTGAGAGATCTGCGACGTCGGCCACGGGTGCTCCTTCGCGCCAGCGCGCCGCCTCGCTGGCGCGCCCGGCGATGCGAATCGCGTCGTGCGCGGATTCAGCCAGCACGGCCAGAAAGCTGCCGTCGACAACCACGCCCAGGAACCCCGGTTCATGCTCGATCGGGCTGCGGTCGAAACGCTCAAGGCGGTGGTTCGGGCCGGGCGGACGAATGACCCGCGCGTGACACAGCCCGCTCATCTCGAGGTCCTGCAGGAACACTCCGGCGCCGCGCAGTTTGGCCTCGAGATCGATACGCGGCATGCCTCGGCCCACCCACCGATGCTCGCTCGGCGAACGTTCCGGGGCCAGCGCGTCGATCACAACTCCGAATTTGCGGCCGCCCTGCAGCTCCCAGATCGACACCGTTTGATTGCCGCCGGGTGCGCCGATGATTCCATCCACGATGTCCAGCGTCGCGATATTCGCATCGAGCACCTCAGCCGCCTGCGCCAGCAGCAAACGCCGGGCCCAAGCACTCGCCTGACGCAGCGCCGCTCCGCTGTGCTCGACGGACATCGATCCCGCCGTGACCAGCTCGTTCGGCGCGTGCCCGGTGCGCGTGGTAGCCATGTTCACACGGACGGGCTCAACGCCCAGCTCATCCGCAACGATCAGGGTGAGCGCGGTCAGAATGCCCTGACCCAACTCGACCTTGCCGGTACGCACCGTAACGGTTGCTTCAGCGTCGATGGTGAGCCACTGATCCAGCTCCGGATTGCGGACCAGCGAAGGAGACAACTCGACCCGCTCAGCCATGCGCCGACAGCTCGCACAATGCGTTCAGAATTCTCGGCTGCGCGCCGCAGCGACACAGGTGATCGTCCAAGGCGATCTGAATTTCCCTGCGGCTCGGGCGCGGATTGGCTTCGAACAGCGCGCGCGCTGCGATCAGGATGCCGGACAGGCAGTACCCGCACTGGGCCGCGTTGTGCCGGAGCAACGCCTGCTGAAGCGGATGCAGCTTTTCATTCGCAAACCCTTCCAGGGTGACCAGCGACATTCCTTCGAATTCGCGCGCCGAGCGCTGACAACTGAATTCAGGCGCACCATTGGCCAGCACCTTGCAGGCACCGCACTGCTCCAGCCCACAGCCGAGTTTTACGCTTTTCAGGCCGAACGTATCACGCAGGACGTGCAGCAACGGCACGTCGGGGTCGACGTCGAACTCACGGGGCTCGCCGTTGACGGTCAGGCGCATCAGAACAATCCCAGCTGACGGTCGTCGCCAACCACCTGTGCAAAATCGAGGCCAAGCGTACCGAGCACCGGCTCCGCCACCGGCAGGATCTGTTTCTGTACGTAATGCTCCCGATCCGGTTCGTGTTGAAGATTGTCCATCGGTTCGGGGCCCGCCAGCGTGATCAGGTAGGACACGATGCGACCTACGTCAGCCGATTTTCGCGCCGCGACGACGTGCGGCGGCGACGTGGCCGTGTATTCGGCCGGCGGCTTGCGCAAGCCCTTCCGGTAGACCAGCAAGTCGTCCAGCGCACCCTCACGGACCTGTTGTACTACATCGGACAGGTAGTCCGTGACGTCCTGATCGTCGAACAAACGGTAGTACAGTTCCCGCTGTACCTGCTTGGCAAGCTGCGTCCAGTCACGGCGCACGACCTCCATGCCGACGAACTCCACAGCATCAGGGTCCTGCCCTTGAACCAACCCCGCGTAACGCTTGCGGGCTCCGCCCGCGCCATGCCGCACAGACGGCAGAAACAGCTTCGTATACAGTTTCTCGAACTCGAGTTCCAGGCGGCTCTCGACGCGCCAGCGCTGTCCAACCAGTTCGGCAAGCTCACGCGTGCAGCGCTGCGCCAGCTCCGCACCGAGCGGCCCGGCCGCGCTTGCCTCGCCGAGCCCCGAGGCAACGAAAACGCTGTCCGTGTCCCCGTAAAGCACCTCGTACCCGCAACGTTCGAACCAGTCTTTCGACCACTGCAGCAGAAACCGGCCCTGTCCGGTAATGGCATTGGCGATGTCCGGATTGTGGAATCGGCATGCGGGTGTGCCGAGCACGCCGTAGAACGAGTTCATCAGGATCTTGATCGCCTGCGATGCAACGTCGTCGCCGCTGCGTTTGGCCGCTTCGCGCTGGGGGAACAACGCTTCGAGCATGGCGGGCAGGATGCCGGGTTCCCGCCGAAACGAGGCACCCGGCAACTCGATGTACTCTTCTGTCTCCGGCGACTCCACGGACTCCGGGGAATCCGAGAGATAACCCAGCGGGTCGATGTTGAAGGTACGAATGATGCTCGGATACAGACTTTTGAAATCGAACACCCAGACGTTCTCGTGAATGCCGGTGACCGGTTCGAAGACGTGCCCACCCGACTGGGCCTCGAACACCCGCGAATCGTTCGATCGCACGGTTGGCGCGACGTAGCCCTTGGGGCCAAGCGCGGCGAGATAGAGAAAGTCGAAGGACGCGATGCTGGCGGCCACACGATCCGGAGTCATGCCGGTGAGCGCGCTGCGGGCGAACGCGAGGCGGATCAGATTCAGCTTGTCGACGATTTCCCGCACCAGTCGCGCATCGGTGCGGGCATAGCGCGCGAAACCCTCCAGGTCGTGCTGATAGCGGTGCATGATCTCGCCAGCCCGATCGTTGACGTCGCCTTCCAGTGCCTTGCCCTCGCCCAGCACCTGGCGGCCGACCGCGTCCAGGGAGTAATCGTCCATCCGCACGAACGCGCCACGCAGCAGATCGATACCATCGAGCACCACCCGACCCGGCACGTTGGCACTGCCACTGCCGAAGTAGCCCTGGGCCGGCCGCAAGCGCAGCTCACCCTTGCCGCGACCCAGTTCGAAGGGGTGCCCCACGCGCGCGGCAACGCGCGCCAGCACCGTCAGATCGAAATCGATGACGTTCCAGCCGGTCAGCACGTCCGGGTCGAGTTCCGCAACGCGTTCGCAAAATGCCTGGAGCGTTCGCCACTCGTCGGGACAACCGATCGCCTGCTCGGGCATGTCCCGGTTACGCGGATCGCAGATGAGCACTTCGTCTGCCCCGCAGCCGTACAAGGAAATCGCCAGCAGTTGCTTGGCAGCGGCGTCGGTTTCAATATCGAACGATAGGATGCGGGGTTCTATGTCGAGGGTCGTCGGGCTGATCTGAGGGTCGTCGAAGACCCAGGTGGTCCCCTGGCCAGGTTGCGCTTCGCCCTCGATCAGACAGGCGCCCCGGATGTTCCGGTCGATCAAATAGCGCACCGCGAAACGAACATCGGCTTCGAAGGTCGCCGCCCCCTGATCATGCAGTCGATCACGGATCGCTGGTGCGTCCGCGGGGACCCGCACCTCGACCCGACTGACCGGTTCGCCGGCAAAATTGCGCAACCCGGTCTCCAGCACGGGTCGATCGGTGAGCTCGGCCGCCAAGGCTGCATCGCTGTTGCGCACGTAAAAGTGCGGCCGTTGCCGATGCTCGCGAATCAGAAACGTCGCGCCGTCTTGCATCCGGCCGTACAGATGGACCACCGGCGTGCCGCTGAAGATCCGGTAACCCGCCTGGAGGATGACGCCGCGGGTCTGCATTTACAGTGCCCTGGTTCCCGCGCGGCGCGCTCAGACGCCCTCGACGGCGTGGATACGTTTCCAGATCGCTCCGGGCAGCCAGCGGCGCATGCGCCAGGCCAACCTCGACCCTCTCCCCGGAAACACGAACAGGTCGTTGCGCTCGAGCGCAGCATCGATCGCGTCCAGCACCTCCTGGGGCTCCAGTGGCGGGCCCTGATCGAAAGTCTTCGGCCAGACGGTGGCCCGGGCCTGGTCCAGCAACGGCGTTTTAACCGGCGGAGGACAGACGCACAGGATGTTCACGTTGCTGTCCTGATGCTCATGAGCCAGCACTTCGGTGAATGCGACCACGGCAAATTTCGACGCATCGTAGGCCGCCATGTAAATCAGCGGAATCCAGCCCGCCAGCGACGCGAAGTTGATCAGCTCACCCTGGTTGCGCTCGAGCAGCCCGGGCAGGGTGGCCTTGGTGACGTTCACCACGCCGTTGTAGTTGATCGCCATGGTCCGATGGAAGATTTCGATGTCCTGGTCCACGACCTTTCCGAGCGGCATGATGGCTGCCGCGTTGTATACGCGCCGGATTGGACCCAGGGAGAGTTCCGTTTCGGCGACCGCCGCAACCACGGCGTCGTAGTCCGTGACATCCACCTCGAACGTACGGATGTTCTGGTGCCGCTCGGCAGTCTCCAGGAGGCCCGCCGCATTCACGTCCAGCGCCGCGATGCGATGCCCGGCGTCCGCCAGCTGGCGCGCTGCCAGTCGGCCCATGCCGCTGCCGGCTCCGGTGATCAGGATCGAACCGTCCGGCGCTCCAGCCCCGTCGCTCATGTTGTTTTCACTCCCGCGCTTCCCCCTTGGTCTCGGCCCGCCGATGTTGATGCCCCTCGGCTGACGCGCTCAAGCTTGCTAGTCTCCTGCTTGCTAGTGTAGTGCACTTCGACAAGACAAATTTCGACGGAGATCGCCATGAGCAATCCGACCCCGGGCTCCCAGGAGTGGCTGGATCAGGTCACCGAGCCGATCATCGATGCAGAGCGGCGCATCATCGATCCACATCACCACCTGTGGCACCGCCCTGACTTCGGCAGTTACCTGCTCGAGAATCTGTGGGCCGACACCGATTCCGGACACCACATCGAGAAGACCGTATTCGTCGAATGCAGCGCGAGCTACCGGCCCGATGGCCCGGAACATCTGATGCCTGTCGGCGAAACCGAGTTCGTCGCCGAAATCGCGGCCGCGAGCGCCAAGGGCACACCGAACCAGGCTCGCATCGCGGCGATCGTGGCACGCGCCGACCTGCGCCTGGGTGCGCAGTTGAGCGAGGTGCTCGATGCCCACGAAGACGCAGGCGCCGGTCTGTTCCGCGGCATCCGTCACGCCGGCGCGCGCGATCCCAATGAAGAGGTGCTGATGGGCCGCGCGTTCGCACCGGAGGGTCTGTACGCCGACCCGGAATTTCGTGCCGGTGTAACCGCCCTGGGCGCCCGCGGGCTGAGCTACGACAGCTGGCACTATCACCATCAGAATCCCGACTTTGCGGAGCTGGCACAGGCCTGCCCGGACACTACGATCATCCTCGACCATTTCGGCACGCCGCTCGGCGTCGGGCCGTATGCCGATCGCCGAGCTGAAATTTTCGCGTCCTGGAAGAACGACATTGCAGCAATCGCTGAGCGACCCAACGTCGTGGCCAAGCTGGGCGGCCTGGCGATGCACATCAACGGGTTCGGCTGGCACGAGCGTGAGCGACCCGCGACCTCCGACGAGTTCGTCGAGGCCCAACGTCCTTACTATGAACACACGATCGCCTGCTTCGGGCCCGAGCGCTGCATGTTCGAGAGCAATTTCCCGGTCGATCGCATGTCGCTGTCTTACGCGGTGCTGTGGAATGCCTTGAAGAAGATCGCTGCGGGTTATTCCGAAGCCGAGAAGGACGCTATGTTCTACGGCACGGCGGCGCGCGTGTACCGGATTTCATGAGCACCGTGGACCGCAGGTCGCGGGTCTGGCTGCTGGCGCTGGTGCCACCGGTCAGAGGCGGCCGCTGGATAAGCGGCCTGCTGATCTTTCTGGTCATGATCGGGGTACCCGCAATGGCGGGTGTCTTTGCTCCCGAGGCGAGTGGCTATGGATCGCCCGGCGTCGCGCTGTTCTTCGCCGTGATCCTGGCCTACATCGTGCCGGTGGTTCATTTCATCAGCGAGCGAGCGCAACGTGCGCTCGAAGATCTCGCGGCACCGTTGGCTCTGGACGCAGAATGCCTGGCCGCCGAGAAGCGTCGAGTGGTGTATCGCCCATGGCGTTGGACCGTCCTTTGGAGCGCAACCGGAGCGGCTGCTGCCGTCGCGCACAACGCGTTGCTGTACCATTCGATCGGTAACTCCGTGCTCGACGTGGGGAATTCACTGCAGCTGGCCGGTCTGATCGGCAGCGCTGCGGTGTGGCTCGTCATGACCGCCGCAGTGGCGACGTTGATGGACATTGCCATTCAATTCAATCGGCTCGCCCGAGGCGTGGACGTTGACATCCTGAATGCGTCTGCACTGACACCATTCGGTCGCGTGGCGGTGATTTCGACCCTGGCGATGATCGGCGCCCAGGCGGCTTTTCCGATCATGTGGATCGACGACCGGATCTCCAGCGCGGTCACGATGGTTCCCGGGTTGATCGCCACGGCGATACCGATGGTGGCGATGTTCGCACTGCCGGCCTGGCCGATTCATCGACGCATAGCGCGCGCGAAACGCGACGAGCTGCAACGCATCGGCGGCTGGATCAGCACCGTGCGCGGCAGCAGCACCGCGCCAACGGAACTCGCCGAGCTGGACCGACTGGCACCCTTGTTGAGCTACCGAGCCGAGATCCAACACGTGTCCGAGTGGCCTTTCAACGCCGGTCTGCTGACCCGGCTCGGGTTCTATCTGATCATTCCACCGCTCACCTGGGTGGGCGCTGCGTTGGTGGAGTTCTTTCTCGAGGACGTCGTGTGAGGATCCTGACGACGAAATTCATCGCGTTATGCGCTGCCCTTCTTTGAGCCTGACCAATATGAATATTCGGCCTTAGCAGCACATATCGGGGGCACCCCACGCGGCGTATCATGGACTCGGGCGGCGGTGTCTTGCAGCATTATTTAGTCGATAAATATGGTAAATACTACGTACGAACGCTGACAGTCCCGCCGCCCGCTCCCTTCAATCACTCCCTTCGGTCACTCCCTTAGCCAAGAGCGGGTCCACCTGCCACAACTTCGTTGCGCTTTCGATCGTCCCGGTCAGATTGGCGAGGGTTCCGGCGATACGCCGGACCGCCTCATCAACACCGTCGAACTCGCGCTGCTCGATCGCTTCGCGCAACGCCGGTAGCGTTTTGGCCCCATAGCCGGTGTAGTAGCCCGGCGCGTACAGCTGATGCCGATACCAGGGTCGATCGGGCAGGCCGCGTTCGTCCAGCAGCGTGCGTTCGCTCCTGAACAGCAATTGGTTGAGCTGCGTTCGACGCCGGTCATCGAGCGTGCCGGCCGCCGCCGCTTCCTCGTAATCAGCGCATGCCGCGGTGAGTGCCGCCACGGCGTTCTGCAACGGCGCGAGGTTCAGGTGCGGAACGGGGTCTTCCCGGCGCGGCGCGCCGAGCGCTTTGGAAGGATCCAGGGCCAACCTGAAACTGCCGTCGTCAATCAAGCCGTTGCGCTTAACGGTCTCTTCGCGAAGTTCGTCGAGCAGTTTGACGATTTCATCGACGTAGCTCGCGATATTGTCGGCCAGGGCGCTGAAGTCGAACGGCAATATTTCGGCGTTGGCCATGCGCAACGTCGCGCGACCGGCAACCTGGGCAAGCGCAACACCATAGTGGAACCCGGGATCGCCGAAACGCGTGTAGCGAGCAAAGGTGTCGTACAGGCTGTGGTAGCTGCCACCAGCATTCTCACCGCCAAAACCGAGATTCGCCGACGCAATGCCGAGGTGCTGCAGGAACGGTGTGTAGTCGGAGCCCGATCCAAGCGCTGCGAGCCGCAACGTGCCACGTTCGCTCAGTTCGGCCTGCTGCTCCGGACTGCCATTGATCTTAACCCAGGCAGCGACCCTTTCGGCGACGGAAGCGCCCGTTTGCGGATCGACGACATCCGCGGCGATCTGCTGCAGGAAGGGTTGCAGCGTCCCGCTACCACCCATGCGCAGGAAGCCGCGGCCACTGCCGTCGGTGTTGAAGTACACGACCGCCTTGCGGGTCAGCTCGCGCGCGTGTTCTTCGACCCATTCGGTCGAACCGATCAGGCCGGGCTCCTCCGCATCCCACGCTGCATAGACGACGGTCCGTGCCGGCCGCGGGGATTGCGCCGCGACCGCCTTCGCCTCAGCCAGCAACGCCACCAGACCGGAGATCGGGTCGCCCGCACCGTGATTCCAGGCATCGTGGTGGTTGCCACGCATGATCCACTCATCCTGAGTAACACGTCCGGGCAACGTGGCAATTACGTTGCGTGCCTGAACACGATCCCAGTTGAACTCCACTTCGAGGCGCACCCGGGCAGGGCCCGGTCCGAGGTGATAAGTAATCGGCAACGCGCCGCGCCAATCCGCTGGCGCGACCGGACCCTCCAGGGCTTCAAGCAGCGGTTGCGCGTCGGCATAGGAGATCGGCAGCACCGGAATCTTTGCGATCGCCGGGGAATCCTCCACGTCCAGGCGCCGCGCCCGCGCGGTCGCCGCCACACCTGGCGTCAGCACATCGCCGGCGAACACGGGGAGTTCCATGACGCTGCCCCGCTGAACCCCGCTAGGATGTTTGAAGGCACCACGCGGGTACACCTCGCCGCGTGCGTAGCCATCGTCCGCCGGATCGGAATAGATGAGCGCCCCGATCGCCCCATGATCCGCCGCGAGCTTGGGTTTGATGCCCCGCCAGGCGCGGCCATAGCGCGCGATGACCACCTTGCCGCCGACCTCGATCCCGAACCGTTCGAGCTGCTCGTAGTCTTCCTGCACGCCGTAGTTGACGTACACCAACTCCGCTGTGACGTCACCGCCCGGAGAAAAAGCATTATAGGCGGGCAGCACTTCTTTCGACGCCGTGCTCGGATCGTCCGCCAGCGGGGTCTCGCCGAGTGACGCTTCAAAGGCTTTGGGTTCGAGTAGTCTCAAGCGGCGCCGTTTCGGCGTCGGAAACAACACCTCGTAGCGCGCCAGCTGAACCTGGTATCCCCATTGCTCGAACAACCCCGCCAGATAGTCGACGTTGGCCCGGCCGTGCGCGGAACCCACATGGTGCGGCCTTTCGCTCAGCGTCCGCATCCAACGCTCGAGATCCGCCGGATCCAGCAGCGCGTCGTAGCTGGCTTCCCGGGCACGCTGTGCGTCGGATTCCGCGTCACTGAATCCCAACAGACGATCACCGGCCCAACCGTTACAGGACAACAGCAGTGCCGCCCACACCATCCACACCCGGACCCACATCCGGACCCACATCCGGGAGTTTGACATCACGTGAACTCGACGAAGAAAGCGAACTGGGGTTGTACACAAAATGGCTCCGGGTCACCAGCGCCGCCGCGCGGCATTCGAAAACGCGATGTGCGTCGCAAAAGCCGCTGCTCGAACTCCGGAATTGAGCGCAAGTGGATTGCGGCCATCCACACAGACGCAACACTGGTGCGAAGCCAGGAAGTTGCCACTCACATGACAGACTCCCACGATCGCGCCGATGGGTTCGAGGCACTCCTCAAGCCGCACCTGGACCGCATGTACCGCCTTGCGTACCGGCTGACCGGGCGACGCCACGATGCGGAAGACCTCGTTCAGGACACGCTGGTGAAGCTGTATCGCCGTCGCGACGAGCTATCCAGCATCCGCGAGCTGAAGCCCTGGTTGGGCCGGGTGCTGTTCAATCAGTTCGTCGACGACAAGCGCCGCTACGGGCGCCAGGCGTTGCACCTGGTCGATTCGAACATCGAGCCCGACGAATGCGCAGCTCCCGCCAGTGCACGGCTGGAGCCCGACGCCGTCAGCGCGCGCGACGAAGCGGCGGACACGCTCACCCGGGCCCTCAGCCAGCTCAGTGAGGAGCACCGGTTGGTTCTAATGCTGCACGACGTCGAGGGCTACAAACTCACCGAAATACAAGAACTTACAGGAATCCCAGTGGGAACAGTGAAATCCCGACTGCATCGCGCTCGCGGCCGCCTGCGAGAAATTCTGTCATCCCAGGGAACCTTTTCGGACGCATCCTCGTGTAACTCGATGGATGGAGTAAAAACCGATGCAGTGTAAGCAAGCCGACAGTCTGATTGACGCCTACATGGACGGCGAAATGGTAGGAGAGCTGAGAAGCGCTCTGCGCCATCACGCCGAGTCCTGTGCCGACTGCCGCGCCCGAATCGGTGAGGAACGCGTCCTGCGAGCCCGTCTGGCAGCGCTGCCCATCGAAGGACCCGCCGACGGGTTCTTCGAGCAGGCGCTCAACGCCGCGAAAGTAGCGCAGCCGGACGAACTCACGGACACACGTGCCAAACCGCTACGCCATTGGGCGATCCGGTCCGGCGGCGCCCTGGCTGCCGGATTCACCCTGTGGTTTGCCGCGGGTTATCTGCTGCACGCACCGGTGATTACTTCCAGCCCTGCGCTGCCCGAGGTTGCGATCTCCATGTCGCAAACGACTCCGGTCAACCTGGTGTTTACCAGCACCGGCGACCTGAGGGGCGCGCGGGTCTCGTTGCAGCTTCCGGCCGGCATCGAGCTGGCGGGCTACGACGGGCGCCGAGAGCTCACCTGGACCACGGATCTGAAGGACGGCAAAAACGTCCTGCAGCTTCCGCTGATTGCCCATGCAGTCCCTGCCGAGGAGATCGTTGCAAGGCTGGAGCACGGCGACGAAACGAAGACGTTTCGGTTGAAGGTACGTATCAAACCGACAACGCAGGGCACCGTGTTGTAACGCCCCTGCCGGAGAAGTAGCGATGAAAACGAAATTGAAGATCTTGCTGAGCGCCCTGCTGAGCGCAATGTGCCTCACGTTGGCACCAATGACCTGGGCTGACGAAATCGATGTGGAACTCGACATCATCGACAACCTGAAAGACGTCGAGGAATTCGAGTTCACGTTCTCGAGCTCGAGGGGCTGGACGACGAGCCGGACTTCGAAGAATCCGACATCCCCGAGCACGACGACCTGATCGCGGAGGTCGACCTCCGTGAAACGAACGAAACAGACGAGATGGCCGCCACGGATGAGCTCGAACCGATCCACGAACTCGAACAAGAGATGGACGACGCGGACGAGATGGACGAGTCGAACATCGACGACCTCAAAGGCGAGGACGACCTCGTGGATGAGCACGACGGCATGGACGAGCCGATGGACGAGCCCACGGACGAACCGATGGAAGAACCCATGGATGAGCCGATGGACGAGCTCACGGACGAACCGATGGAAGAACCCACGGATGAGCCGATGGAAGAGCCCATCGACGAACCGATGGAAGAGCCCACGGATGAGCCGATGGACGAGCTCACGGACGAACCGATGGAAGAGCCCACGGATGAGCCGATGGAAGAGCCCATGGAAGAACCGGTCGACGAAGTGATAACGGATGGCACGGATGGCCTCGATGACAACCCGATCGGCTAATCCACGCGCAAACAGGTTACAGCGATCCCGCCCTTGGACGGCGGGATTTCTGCTTTTTGCGGGCCTGGTTCTGGCCGTTAACGCCTGGGCTGATACCCCGGCGGTGGCCCAGGGAAATCAGGCATTTCGCACCGGTGATTACGAGCTCGCACTGTCTCACTACCGGACGGCCCTGAACGAGCTTGTTGTTGGCGAGAGCGCCGCGAGCACCGACAGCGCCGCCTTGCTGCATTTCAACATGGGCATCGCGTCTGCCCGCCTGGGCAAGCTCGATGAAGCCGAAGGCCGGTTGATCGCCGCAAGTATCGAACCACGCCTGGCGCCGCGGGCCTACTACAGCCTCGGCCGGATCAACGAGGCTCGCGGGCAACCCGGCGAAGCCCGGGTGTGGCTTCTTCAGGCGCTCGCCCACAATCAGGCCAGCCCGAAGCTTCGCGAAATTACTCGACAGGCGCTGGCCACTCCAGGACAACGAGCGCCACGCCGCGTTCCCCTGGAGCGCCCTGAATTGAGCCGAGCCGAACAACGCATGGAGCATCCCTTCAGCTTCGCGCTGACCACACGGGTCGCCTACGACAGCAATATCTATCGATCGCCCGCCAGCCCCTACGTGGACCTGGCGCAGCAAGGCCAGCCACTGGTGACGCCCGCCGAGCAGTCGGGCTGGTTTGCGCCCGTTCACCTCGCATCGGGAATTCGGTGGGGGCAGCACGACAACAGCGAGTTCACCCTCAACTACTCCCTCAACGGCCGCTTCTATCAGGATTCGGAATTTTCCAACGCCAACGAGCTGTCGCAGCGTCTGGCGTTGACCGGCACGCTGGACGCGCGTCGCGATCCAGACGTAAAGCGAGGAACCTTCCTGCGCAGCGCCCTGGTGGTAATCCGCCGCAGTGCCCAGGGATACAACCGTGACGACGGCGAGGACCAGTTCTTCAACGGCGTCGACGTCTCGGACCGCTTCAGCTATACCCGCTTCGGTCCGGAGTTGGATCTGCACCAGGATCTGGGCGCGTTCCGCGTGGGGTTCAACGGCTACGCGGTTCTGAATCGCTACGACGACACCGTTCGGGAACTCGACTACAGCAACGAACAGTACAACCTCGGCACTTTTCTGTTGTATCGGCCATGGACCCGCACCCACGTGCAACTGAGCTACGATGCGACCCAACGCAACTACGAGTATCGAAGCGCCCGCGACCTGAACGGTGACCGGTTCAGCAACGCGCCCGCTCAGGAGTTCTTCTATCAGGAAGTTGCCTTGACCCTTCGGCAACGGCTGCATGGTTCGTTCTGGTTCTCCGTCGGATATGCCTACACTGATCGGGAAGACCAGTATCTCGGCTACGACGACTATCAGCGCCATAGCGTGCGTACTGCGCTGTACTTCGATCGGCAACGCTTCCACAGCCGGCTGGCTCTAGCGTATCGCGACTACGACTTTGGCAACGCGTTTGCATTCGACACACCCACAGGCGGGGAGAAGACGCTGAGCAAAACGATTGCAACGCTGAGCGCCGAGTATCGACTGGATTTCAACCTGACCCTGAACGCAACGGCCAGCTTCGACGTCACCGATTCGACGGACCTGCGTGCGGAATACGAACGCTCCCAGGCGTCCCTTGGTGTGCGCTGGGAATGGTGAGCGTCCGTCGGGCGTACGGAACAACATGTGAATCGGCCGGCGCTGCCCGCTAACATGCAGCCATGAGCGCTATACCCCCGAGCTACGACCCGGACAATCCGTTTGCGAAGATCCTGCGAGGCGAGGCCCGCGCCCACGTCGTCCACGACGACGACCACTGCATGGCATTCATGGATCTGATGCCGCAGACCCCCGGCCATACCCTGATCATTCCGCGAGCCCCCGCTGCCGAGATCTTCGAACTGCCAGCGGGCGATCTTGCCCAGGTCATTACCCTTACCCAGCGCATCGCCAAGGCCGTGCGTCAGGTATTCGATCCCCCGGGAGTGATGATTGTGCAATTGAACGGCGCGCTCGCAGGCCAGACCGTGTTCCACCTTCATTTTCATGTGATTCCGCGCTTTGAAGGACTGGACATGAAACTGCATGCGCGGGTCGTCGAACACGCCGACGTACTGGACGGACATGCCGAGCGCCTGCGCGAAGCCCTGACCCGGATTCCCTGACCGTTACCTCCAAGGTAACCCATTACCTTCGAGGTAATTGCCACGATAACCTCCCGGCGCCACTATCGCCGTACGCGAACACGTGGAAACGACCATGAAGAACGTATTCCTGGCTCTGGCAATCATCGGCGCCCTGGTGCCGTACTACTTCTTCCTGCAACACTTCGAGCTGCACGGTTACGGCCTGGCCGACTTCGTCGCCGGCATTTTCGCAACGCCCGCGGCCAGCGGATTCACCGCCGATCTGCTGATCACCTCGCTGGCGTTCTGGATCTACATGTTCAGCGCGCGTACGGGAGGCACGAGCGCTCCAAACCCCTGGCCGTTCGTCGCCCTCAACCTGCTGATCGGCTTGTCCTGCGCCCTTCCGGCATACCTTTACGTACGCCTTCGAACACCCGCGACCGTGCCCGCATGAGCAGCACGTCGACGTTCGGCGATCAACTGCGCGATTGGCGCAAATCGCGCGCGCGGTCTCAGCTGGATCTGTCCAACCTGGTCGGCTACTCACAGCGCCATCTGAGTTTCCTGGAATCCGGTCGCTCGAATCCGAGTCGGATGAGCGTGCTGGCCCTGTGTGACGCCTTGCAGGTGCCACTGCGCGACCGTAACCGGATGCTCGTCGCCGCCGGTTTCGCGCCTGCCTATTCGAACCGCGCCCTGGACGGCCCCGAACTCGACGAAATCATGTCCAACGTGAAAACCCTGATCGATCGGCAGGCACCGTTTCCAACCCTGCTGGTCGATCCGCTGTGGAACCTGATTCATGCGAACAGCAGTGCGTTGCTGCTGTTTGCGGACCTGCTCGGTGAGGTGGCCACCTTCCCGACAAATGTCCTGGAGGCCTGTTTCGATGACGCGTTCCTGAAACCACGAATCAAAGACTGGCAGCCTACCGCCCAGGCTTTTCTTTCCCGGTTGCACCGCGATTTGGCCAACGACCCCGGTAACCATGAACTTGCCGAGCTGACCGCCAGGCTGGAGGCCAGCGCTGGCGCGCCGGCGGATGTCGCGCCCGCCGATGTGTTGCTCTCGCCGGTGCTGACGATCACGTTCCTGCGCGGCGCCACTCCTGAGCTCTCCTGCGAACAGGAGGAACTGGAGTTCTTCAGCATGATCGCCAGCATCGGCCATGCGCAGGACGTGGGCTTGTCCGGTCTGCACGTGGAAACCTTCGTTCCCGCGAACCCGGCCACCCGTGCGGCGATGGAGGCGTATCAGATTCAGCATTGATCGGCCTGCGTGCAAAGAGCCCCGCGTCGGGTATAGAGTCGTCCTCTTTTGCGTATCGCCAAGCGAGGACTCACCATGAAGATTGGTCTCATTCCAGTAAACATCGGGATCGATTCCGCCGAGCAGATGATCGGTCTGGCCCAGCTGGCGGAAGCTTCGGGCTACGAGTCGGTGTGGACCTTCGAACACGTGATCATCCCGCTGGACTATGAATCCAAGTACCCGTACAACGACACTGGCAAGATGGGCGCAGACCCCGAGTCGAACCTCATCGATCCGCTGATCGCGCTGACGGCGATCGCCGCCAACACCAAGACCCTACGCCTGGGCACCGGCGTCAACATCCTGTCCCAGGTCAACCCGCTGCTGCTCGCCAAGCAGGCCGCCAGCCTGGACATGCTGTCGAACGGTCGGTTCATGTTGGGGGTCGGGATCGGCTGGCTACGCGAGGAGTTCGACGCCATGGGGACACCCTTCGAGCGCCGTGGCGCGCGCTTTGACGACTACGTCGTTGCGATGCGCAAGGTCTGGTCGGGCGAGGTGGTGGAACACGACAGCGACTTCCTCAACTGGCACGGTTTCAAGAGCTATCCACTGCCCGCCCAGAAGCCCGGCGTGCCGATCATCATGGGCGGCAACAAAGGCAAGATCTTCGAGCGCATCGCGACGCTGGGCGATGGCTGGTTCGCGCCGGCCAGCTCGCCCGACGAACTGGCCCCGCTCCTGGAGCCACTGAAAGCGGCCTGCGCTGCCGCCGACCGCGATTACGCCAGCGTCGAGCTCACCGCGATGTGGCCCGGCCAGGGCGGTGTTGAGACCGTCAATGCGTTCGCCGAACTCGGGGTGTCGCGCCTGGTGGTACCCATCATGGCGCTCGGCGCCGACCCGGCAGCAGGCATCCAGCGCCTCGGCGAGGAGGTCATCGCTAAGCTCTAACCAGCAGGCGGCGGAAGTGGCTACGGGCGAACAGGCCCAGCAGCGCTGACAGCAGCGCAAGCGACGCCCAGGCGCCCGGTTCCGGCGCTGCGTATCCACCAAACGCCGCCGGGGCTCCCGCATGGGAACCTGGATACGCACTGGACGCGACACCTTCGACCATGGACAGCGGTACGTCACGGGTGTCGGTGGCGTCGGGAGAAGCGTTGTAGATTCGCTCCGATACGGCGACGAAGGACGTCCACCGGGTGACCAGTGCGAATTCGAGACCCAGGGTCGTCACCTGCTGTTTGATGTCAGCATCGCTCAGCATTGCCGGTCGCCGCGGCTGCGGAGTAACCAACCGATGCATGGCATCCGCCACCGCCGAGCGTGCCCAGATCGTGGCGATTGCCGCGGACGGGTGTGACGTATCTGACGCATCAGCCAGCGTTACTTCCAGCGGCAGGTTGGCATCGCGCTCTCGCAGACGCCCTTTTACCGCTAACTGATAGGTGCCCGGGACAGCGTAGCGGCCCTGGACGCGAATCGAGTCTCCAGCGAACAGGTCCGGAATCCGCGTGGGGCTCAGGCCCTCGGGTCGCAGATCGCCCCAATCGATCTCGATATCGGCCAGTATCGGGCTTTCCAGCCGCCCGGCAAGCGAGCGGGCGACCTCGTCCACGTCTTCGGTGGGGTCCATATAGCGAGTAAATCCGCGCCCGACACGACCCAGCTCCGAAAGCAGGTAGCGGTTCACTCCTGTGCCGACCCCGAAGGCGTACAACCGGGCATCGCCGAGCTCCCTCTCGACGAGCCGGAGTACCTCGAGCTCGTTGCCGATGTAACCATCCGTCAGGAAGACCACGATACGGACGGTTTCCTCGGCCTGGCGCGCGCCGAGCGCCTGGCGAATGCCGGAGGTCATCATCGTTCCACCCGATCCGTACAGACCCTGGGTATAGCGCAACCCCCGCCGCACATTGAACGGCGTGGCCGGCAGCGGGGTCGTGGAAAATTCCGTCGCGCTGTCGCTGAAGCGGATGATCCGGAAGCTGTCCGTGGGCCTCAGAGAACGCAACGCTGCACGCATGAACGCCTTGCTCGCCTCCATCGGTAGGCCGTTCATCGAGCCGGAGCAATCGAGTAGAAAGACCATTTCCCGGGGCAGGATCTGCGCATCCAGCGGCGCAACGGGCGGCTCGATCAGCAGGCTGAAGAAGCCGCCACGCTCGTCATAGTGCGCCAACAGTCCCGCCTGGCTTCGTTCACCCGCCAGCGAGTAGCTGAGCACGAAGTCGCGATTGTCGATGGTGCGGCCCCCGGGGTGAGCGCCAAGGGAGATCACCCGGACCCGCTCGCTGGGCGCCTGGACGGTCAACGCGTGGGTGTCGCTGGCCACGTCGGCGATCGGCATGCCTGCCTCCAGTCGGACCATCAGAGACACCCGTTCGGCCTCGACGGAATCGGGCACGGTCAAACCGAACACCTCCGGATAAACCGGCAGCACTTCGACTTCCCATTGCCCGAACGTAATTGCATCGTCCGTCTGGACGTCGCTCCGGGCGGGAGGTTGCTCCGGCGGGATTCCGCTCCCCGGTGGCTGAAATCGAGGTCCCACGACCAGGGGGACTACCAACCGATAGCGCTCATCGACGCGCGGCACGATCTGCGCGTACTCGATCTCCACCCGAATCGGCACCCCCGGCATCAGATTGGCGATCTGCTGGGTGAACATGTTCGGCCGCACCTGCTTCAACAGCGCCGCGGCCTTGCCCTCGGACTTGGCCTGCTGGAAGGTCCGCTCGGCTTGTCGAACTTCCTGAATTCGGGCGCGCACGATCTCGTCGCCCACGCGCATGCTCATGCGATGCACCGCGGCATCTTTGTTCAGCGGAAACAGATAGCGCGCATGGATCGGCTGCGACAGTGGGTTCTCGAAGGTCTGCACCACCTTCACGTTCGCAACATCGCCCTGGATGTCCACCAGGACGTCGGTCTTCAGCAGCGGGAAGACTACCCGCTGGCCGTCGAGTTCAGCTTCAACGGAACCCGCCAGCGTCGCATCTGCGAACGCCGGCAGGGGTGCAAGGCTCGCCGCAAGGCCTACCGTAAGGCTTAAGCACACCCAAGCGGCAAGCGCGACATCCGGGACTAGGTTACTCATGTTTGGCTCCTGATATTGTTCGAAAGCGGCTGACTGTTCAGGTTGTAGGCCCGCGCCACCGCCGCGTCCCAGCGCTCCAGCTCGATTCGCGAGATCGATGCTGGCGCGATGCGCTGCACCATCGTCCAGGCCTCCCGAGGCTGCTTCAGCCAATGCCAGACCACCTCAGAAACGCTGGTCGCAACCCGACCGCTTGCAGAGACGTAGCTGACCCGGACCTCGAATGCCTCGCCATCTACGTCCTCGCTTCGATAGAACGCCGTGGGCACCTGCGAGAAGCGCGCGGTCAGATAACGCACCCGATGACCGGCCCCCTCGAGGCAGCTCTCCGGTGCGTGCAGATGTCGCAACGGCGAAGTGGTGCGTACCAACAACAACGCGAAGGGGCCATAGAAAGCCCGCTGGGCCGTTCCGCCATAGCGCGTGAAATAGCGCCGCTCCTGATCTGAAAGCGCTCCATTCGTCGCGCGGTAACCCGAGAGACTGGCCGGGGGGGTTGGCGCCGAGACGGGCGCGGACACATCCACCGGTTGGGGAGCAATCTGCACCAGCAACACCGCGGCGCCCAACGCGGCGCCTGCGCATCCCAGCTTCCATCCTGGCCCGCTCGTCCCGGAATCGTGGTCCGCCGGGCTCGGCTCCACGATGCGCCGACGTTCTTTTGCGGTCTCCGGGGACTCCTGAGCCTCCTGATACCCTTGAGAAGAGACCTCATGTGCCCAGATGAGCAGCGGAGCCGCGCCCAGCCCAAGACTCATCAATCCGATCAGTTCGTGCCAGGGAGCCGACATCACGTCGACACCGCTGAGCTCCTGGAACACGATGCCCACCGCCAGGGCGCTGATCCGGACGGTGTTCGCGGCCCACGCGCTGAACAGCGTCACTGCAATTCCGATCGCGGCGTTTCGGGCGCGCGGCGCGACCAGTGCGCCCAATACCGAAAGCAGCATCAGCAAGGTCGTCAGCAGACGCGCGCCCGAGCAGGGCACATCGACCAGAACCTCCCGACCCATCAGCACGATGCGCGTGCCGGCACAATCGAGCGGCGCAAAGAACGCGCCGAGCAATTGGCACGCACCCGCTGCAGAGGCCTGCTGCAGCAGATAACCGACGCTGCGCTGGAAAATCGGCTCGACCGGCAGGCAGAACAGGAACAACACCGCCAGCCAGCCCGGAGACAGCCGCCTGCGACGCTCGGCAAGACCGGCCAGCAGGCCGAGCGCATAAACATCGATTGCCAGCGCGAACGCGCCGATGACGTTGATGGCGAGCACTTGAGAACCAAGCCGGATCAGGAAGGTACCCAGCAACAACCCGATCGCCAGACGCCTGCTGCGGTCCGCGTTGAGCTTGTCGCGCGCACTGGTGACACTCCAGAGAAACAGCGCCACGGCCGCGACGAATACCAACACAGGGTAGTCCTGATACCCGGGGCGAGACCACGTGCCGATCAGCCAACCAACCGGTTGCGCGGCGAGGACGGCGGCCGCGGAGCCCGCCAGGAGATAGATCGACGATTTCATGATCATCATGATCTGTTCCCATTCAACTTCATCCGCCATGCTGCCGAAGAGTTCTGCCGCGACGATGACCAATCACTGCAAAGCTGGTGCAAAGTTGTGCAAATTCGGTGCAGTCGGCAATTCTGTACATGCCCGGGTGCTAAGCTGCGGCATGGTCAATATCCTGGTGGTCGACGACGACGCCCACATCCGCGAGGTCGTTTGCTTTGCGCTGGCAAAGAACGGATTTGGAACCTGCGAAGCCCAGGACGGCGCGGCCGCGCTGCGACGCTTCGCAGAGCGCCAGCCCGCGCTGGTGGTGCTCGATGTCCTGATGCCGGAACTCGATGGCGTCGATGTGTGCCGCGAACTGCGTAAACACTCCAGCGTCCCGATTCTGTTTCTGTCATCGAAGGATGAGGAGATCGATCGCATCATCGGCCTGGAGATCGGCGGCGACGACTACGTCACCAAGCCATTCAGTCCCCGGGAGCTGGTGGCCCGGGTAAAGGCGCTGCTACGCCGGGCGCACCCAAGCAACCATTCAAATTTCGCAGACACAGCATTGGCGGATACGGCTTCCGCGCCGATCATCGTAGGCCGGCTGCAGCTCGACTGCGATGCCTTCGACGCCCGCTGGGACGATCAGCGCCTGGTGCTCACGGCCACTGAGTTCGGCATCCTCAGCACCCTGGCGCGTCACCCCACCAAGGTGTTCTCGCGTGATGCACTGATGCAGCAAGCGTATCCGAATCACCGCGTGGTCAGCGACCGCACCATCGACAGTCACATCCGGCGGCTGCGCGACAAGCTGCGCAAGGTCGGAGCCAACCCCATCCAGACCGTACATGGCGTCGGCTATCGGTTGACCAACGGCTGAATTGTGGCGCGTCGGGTTCGTCTGCGAACGGTTCTGATCCTGGTGAACCTGTTCGTGCTGGCATTACCGCTGGCGGGCGTGCAGGCGCTGCGAATTTACGAAAGTGCCCTGGTCCGCCAGACCGAGTCCGAGCTGATCGCCCAGGGGGTGGCCATCGCTTCGTTCTATCGGGCGACCTTTCAGCGTCTGACGGAGCGACCCGGCCGCACGCTCGGCGGTGACTTTCTCGCCGCCCACAGCCGCGCGCTGCTCGAGCAATCACCAGCCGACGCCGAGCCGTGGCAACCACGTCCTGCAATACTCGATCTCACCGACTCGGAGATGCTGCCCGCGCTGGAAGATCCGCTGCCCCGACAGAGTGCCGATACGTTGGCGGCGCTGGTGGGTGAAACGCTGACACCGGTACTGCGCGACCTCCAGCGAGTCACCCTGGCTGGTATTCGAGTCGTGGATTTCGCCGGGGTGATCGTCGCAAGCACCGCCGCCGATCATGGGTTGAGTCTGGCTAACGGGGTCGAGGTACGCTCAGGCCTTGCCGGGGCTGGCGTCAGCCGCTTGCGCGAACGCGAACTGACAGGCGACCCGCCTGCGTTCTCATCGATCAGCCGCGGTGGCCGCATTCGCGTGTTCGTGTCGACGCCGATCATCGAGCAACAACGCATCCTCGGCGCCGTGTTGCTGTCCAGAACACCGTCGAGCATCCTGCCGGCGCTATACGGAAAACGCCTGCTTCTGCTGGAAGGTCTGACACTGCTGCTGGCGGTCGTGGTAGCAATTGGTTACCTGACGTCCCGGACGATTCTGAATCCCCTGCGCGAACTCTCGACGTCCGCTCGGCAGATTGCTGCCGGCGACAATACCGCGCTGGAACGCATGCGCCCCAGCGGAACCGTGGAAATCTCTCAGCTGGGCCAGAGCATCTACGCCATGGGCGATGCCCTGCAGCGCCGGGCAGATTACTTCCGCGACTTCGCACGGCACCTCTCGCACGAGTTCAAGACCCCACTGGCGGCCATCCGCGGCGCGGTCGAAGTTCTCGAAGATCACGGCCAGCAGATGAACGATGCCGAGCGCGGCAACTTCCTCACCAACATTCACGCGGATGTCGAACGACTGAATCGGCTCACCGAGCGGCTGCTGGACCTGGCTGGCGCCGAACTCAGGCCCGGTTCGGCCGCCCGCGTCGCATCCGATCTGAGCGAGGTGCTCGCCCGCCTAGACAACGACCACGAGGTAACCGTGAGTTGGACGGATCCGCCCCCGTTTCACGTGGCGATGGAAGCCGACCGTCTGGATGCCGCGCTGAGTCAGCTCGCCGAGAACGCCCGGGAGCACGGCGGCGATGATACCCACATCGACATCGACGTGCGCCGCGCCGACGGCCTTGCCGAACTGCTGTTCAAGGACGATGGTGCCGGGATATCACCGGGAAACCGGGATCGAATCTTCCAGCCGTTCTTCACGACCGCGCGTGCTGATGGCGGCACGGGCCTCGGCCTGCCCATTATCCGCGCACTCATCGAGGGATCCGGGGGCGAGATCGAGCTGCTGGACTCAACCCGTGGCAGCACGTTCAGAATTCGCCTGCCGCTGGCCGCCACCTGATTCTTCCAGCGGCCAACTGTTTCTTCCAGCGGCCACTTCCAGCGGAAAGAAGGGAGACCCCAGGCGAGGGAGGGAGGACAAGGGAACGAGCATCCTGGGGCCCCCCAGGTCGAAGCTCCTCAGGAACCTCGGCCTTGGGAGACGTTTTAACGCGCTCAACCTGAACCGCGCCTGAATGCGTCCAACCTACTCCCGGAATCCTTCAGCCAGCGATGTTTCGAAGGCAGCGAAGCGCGTTTCCAGCTCGGACTGCTGAACGGCTTTGAGTTCCTCGGGCAGAAACGCATGGTCGATGCAGTTACGCACGAGCCGTTTCAGGTCCGCATAGCCAAGGTCGTAGCGCTTGACGGCAGCGACGTACTCCATGGTGAGATTACTTCGGCTCACACCTTCGTCATCGGTGCACACGCACAGCGGCACGCCCGCGCGCCGGTACAGGTCGAAGGGGTGGTCCTCGTTGGCGATGCCGAGAATCGCCTCGCCGCTGGACAGGCTGACCTCGACCAGAACCTGCTCGGCCCTCATCTGCTCTAACAGTCCGACCAGGTCGCGCTCCCAGGCAACGGAGGTGCCGTGACCTATGCGCCGGGCATGGCCCTCGTCGATGGATCGACGAATGCGATCCCACATCGGTTCGACCGGCGATTCACGTAGCGACAACTCTCCCGCGTGCAGGGTCATCGGGGGTTCTCCCAGGCGCCCCCATAGGAAATCGAGAATGCGCATCTGCGCATCGAACTGACGCCGTGCGCTGGGCAGGCCCTCAGGCGCGACCATGTTCACGGCAACAATCCGTTCATCTGATTTGACCGCGGTCATGAACAGCACCGCGGCGACGAAGAACCGATCGAGGCTGCCGACCCGGTCGAGCTGCGGAATGTAGCGCACCATGGGCGCCCGTTCCGGCGGCAAATGGTGCTCTTCCTGAAGCAGCGTAAGCGCCTCCACCTCCCACGCGTCGAGCTCGCGTGTGAACGCGGCCGCGACCTCGGGGTCACGGGTCAGCTGCGCAAACGGAGCAAAGCTGGCTTCCAGATTGTTCAGATCCAGGCCCCGGTAGGCCGCCCGGAATTTCGCCACCACCTCCACCGGCGCCGTAGTCGCCATCATTTCCAGGTACTGCACGTTCTGGTAGGCATTGCGCGCCATCACTTCCGCGAGCATCTCCCCCGCACTGCGGCCGGCACTCGTAATCCGTTCAAAGGTCGCGAAGAAATGGTCGTGCCCGCTCGCCGAGCTCGGATACCAGCCACGCATGCTGACCGCGTTGCGGAAAGCCACGATCAGTTCGGGATCCGCGTCGAAGGTGCTCATGCCGACCGTGTCCGGGCCTTCCTCATCCGTGAACGCAAGGGTGACGGTATCGAACTGTTTGGCGTTGCGCCGCGCGGAATCGATGAGGTAGTCGCTGTAGGTGGCGCCGCTGATGTGATTGTGCAGATCGGCTCCCTTGGGCATTCGCCGCAGGAACGCGATGAGTTCCGGCGTTGACCTTCGCGCCAGGGCAAAACGCGCGGCAGGATCCGAATCGCCCGCCGCCCAGAAGGGCTGATCTGTATCGATCGATGGCGTGTGCGGCGCGACCTGACAGCCGTTGATTGCCGCAAAGAGGCAGCAGAAACAGATCCACTTTCGCATTGTCTAACCCGGTCCCGCTCTGAGCGGCGAGCATGCCACAGCGCCGGGCCCCGGTGTAACATCGACAAACAGCGGCACGATGCGACGGTTCGCGGGTGTTCGCGGAGGAGGGAAGGACCAGAATGAAAGCGTCGGATCTGTTCGTCAGGTGTCTCGAGGCAGAGGGGATCGAGTACATATTCGGCGTCCCGGGCGAAGAGAACGCCGACTTCATGATGTCGTTGGAAGGTTCTTCCATCCGCTTCGTACTGACCCGGCATGAGCAGGGCGCGGCGTTCATGGCCGAAATCTACGGGCGACTGACCGGCAACCCCGCCGCCTGCCTCGGCACGCTGGGGCCCGGTGCCACCAACCTGATTACCGGCGTCGCCGACGCGAACATGGACCGGGCGCCCATGCTGGTGCTGACCGGACAGGGCGACACCCAACGTCTGCACAAGGAATCGCACCAGGTGATGGACGTTGTCAGGATGTTCGAACCGGTCACCAAGTGGGCGGAGACGGTCCGCCATCCCCATACGATCCCGGAACTCGTGCGCAAGGCGGTGCGCGTAGCGCGCACCGAAAAACCCGGCGCCGTTCATCTGGAGCTCCCGGAGGATCTGGCCAAGCTCGACACCGATGCGAAACCGATCCCACCGCGCCGGTTCCGACGCCCGGTACCAGACGAAAAGATCATCAACCGCGCCCTGGATCTGATCCGCGACGCCCGCCGACCGGTGATTCTGGCGGGCAACGGATGCATCCGCCGACGCGCGAGCAAGCAGTTGCGGATGCTCTGCGAGAAGACCGGGATCGGCGTGATCAGCACGTTCATGGCCAAGGGTTGCGTCGACATGGACGCCGACTACTGCCTCTACACCGTGGGCCTCGGCTCGAAAGATCGCATCAATCTGATTCTGGACGAGGCCGACGTGGTGATCACCCTCGGATTTGATATGGTCGAATATCACCCACGGCTGTGGAATCCGGACGGCGACAAACGGATCATCCACGCAGACTTCCTGCCCGCCGAGATCGACGCGCTGTATCACCCCGAGGTAGAGGTGATCGGCGACCTCGCACATGCCCTGTGGATGATCAACGAGGCGGTCGACGCCAGAGTCGGCACAACCGATTTCGACTTCACACGCCAGCACCTGATCCGCGCAGAGATGTGGGCCGACATTGCGGAACATGCAGAGGACGATACCGAAGGCAGCATCCGCCCTCAGAAGGCGATATGGGATGTCCGTCAGGCGCTGGGACCCAACGATGTGCTGCTGTCCGACGTCGGTGCCCACAAGATGTGGATCGCCCGGCACTACCACTGCCACGAACCCAACACCTGCCTGATCCCCAACGGATTCTGCTCCATGGGCTTCGCGTTGCCCGGCGCCATCGCGGCGCACCTGGTCGACCCGGGGCGGAAGGTCCTGGCCATCGCCGGCGACGCCGGCGTGCTGATGAACGTCCAGGAAATGGAAACCGCGCGCCGCCTGGACAGCGACATCGTAATTATGGTGTGGGAAGACGGCGAGTACGGCCTGATCGCCTGGAAGCAGGACAACGAGTTCGGCAGGCACACCGATCTTGCCTTCGGCAATCCCGACTGGCTGGGGCTGGCCGCCGCATTCGGCTGGAACGGCCACTACTGTCCCAACAGTCGCGACCTCGCGGCAACCCTGGGCACCGCATTGGCGGAACGCGGGCCCAGCCTGTTGGTCATTCCAATCGATTACCGCGAGAACAAGCTGCTCACCCAGAAGCTGGGCGAGATCACCGTTTCGAGTTGATCTGCGCGGGGCGCAGTTCCTTCGATGCCGGTTAAGCCTGACCGCGGATGTAGTGCTGCAACTGATCGATGGTGAAGGCCTGCTCGTCGATGATCTCGGAAAACAGATCGCGGGTCGACAACATGCCCACCACGACGCCTTCCTCGATCACCGGTAGATGCCGGATGTGGTGCTCCGTCATCAAACCGACGCAATCGTCGACGTGATCGTGCGGGGTCACCGAGATCACGTCGCGGCTCATGATTTCCGACACTCGAGTCTGCTTGGAGGACTTGTCCTCCAGGATCACCTTCCGCGCGTAGTCCCGTTCCGACACGATGCCGACCATCTGTCCGTCGAGCATCACCGGCAGTGCCCCCACGTGCCGGTCGGCCATCATCGCAATCGCTTCATAGACGGTCTCGATCGGCCCGATCGAGAAGACGTCGTCTCCTTTGTGCTGCAGTACGTCCCTGACGGTTTTCATCGTTGGTCCTCCGTCGGATCCCGCCCCATTCTGCGACGCGCGGGGGAGCCGGAACAACGAACGAGGGGTTATAAGCACGCGCGATCTAAGACGTTTTTCGTTTGAGTCAATGATGGCGCGTCCCCAGGGCCGTTTTGCGGCCGCCGTCATGGGCATAAATTTTCGAATCCGGCTACCGATACGCCTCCAGGGCGGGCCCCAGGGCGTCTTTCAGCGGGTCGAGAAATGCATCGTAAGCGCGCCAGTGGTCCAGTCCGTCTCGATAGAGCGGCTGCCGCACCTGTTCCGAACTGGCCGTTGGTATTGAGCGCGCGGTCTCGTAAAACCTTAGACACGCGGGCTCGAAGGGGAGCCGGCAGAACTCGAGCAGCCGACCAATCTGCGCTTCGGGGTCGGACACCACGTCCTCGTAACGCACTCTGAGCACCCGACCGGGCAGCACATCATCCCAATGCGCCATCAGTTCGACGTAATCGCGGTAGTAGCGACCCAACTCTTCGAGGTCATAGCTGAACGTCTGTCCAGCGGCGAACAGCTGAGTGTAAGCGCTGAAGCAACAGGCCAGCGGGTGCCGGCGTACGTCGACGATACGGGCGTTCGGCAGGATCAGGTGGATTAGCCCCACATGGCTGAAGTTGTTGGGCATCTTGTCGACGAAGAACGGCTTCGCGCCGCGCAGAATACGAGTTCGCTCGAGATATTCGCGTCCCAACGCGCGGAAACGCTCGTTCGGCACGCGTCCCAGCACCGCCGGATACAGCGACGGGTCCGAACGCCTCGTCTTGGCGTTCAAGCGGCGCGCGATGCTGATTATTTCCGGAAGTTCCTTCGTGCCTTCGATCTGGGAGTGACTGGCCAGAATCTGCTCCAGCAACGTTGAACCCGCCCGTGGAAGCCCCACCACGAAGATCGGGTCCCCATCTTCAACTCCAGTCGGTCCACGCTCCGCAAGCCACCGTGCGGTGAAGAACGATTTCAAACGCTCGCACTCGTCGTGGAATCGATCCGCGTCCCAGCGCACCATCTTTCTTTTCGCTGCGTTGCCGCTCCGGTAGTAATCGAACGCAGTCTGGTGTTGGCCGCGGCGATCCAGGGCAGCGCCCAGGGCAAAACAGAAGTGGAAATAGTCGTCCGCATCGACCTCCGGCGACTCTACCCGGTCGCGCATTTCCTGCACCTCAGCATCATCGAAGGTGTAGGTCTTGAGGTTCGCGAGGCTGGAATACGCCTCACCCAGGCCCGGTTGGAGTGCGATCGCAGTCCGATAGGCCGCGATCCCGTCGGCCTGCCGGCCCACGGTCTTCAACGCGTGGCCATAACTCATTTGCGCCTGGGCTTGTCGCGGGTCCTGTCGTGGGTCTTGACGCGGGTCTTGTCGTGGATAGTGCTGGAGCACCCGCTCATAGATAGCGATTGCGCGTTCGAACTCACCGACCTGGCCCAGCACCGCAGCCTTGAGCAGCTCATCGTTCGGGTTGCCGGGATCCTCGGCAAGGACTCGATCCAACTCCTGAAGCGCTCGCTCGTACTTCAACCGCTTGTAGAGGACGAAGGCGTAGGTGCGCCTGGCCATCTGATAATGGGGCGCCAGTTCAAGGCAGCGCCCAAGCAACGTTTCCGCATCCGGGTACTGGCGCAATCGCACGCCAATGTCGGCCAGCAGGCGCAGCGCAGCAACATCGGTCGGATGCGTTTCGAGGTGGCCGCGACAAAGTTGTTCGGCCCGCGCCAGCCGACCGGCCCCAAGCTGCTGTGCCGCCTGTATCAGGTCGGGGTGTCGCGTGGCGATCGACAGATGCCGGTCGAACGCTTCTCGACTTCCCTGTGCATCGCCCTGTAAGGCCAGCAACTCACTGAGCGCCATCCAGGCGCGCGATAGCTCGGGCTTGAGCGCAACCGCAGCACGCAGCGCGGCGATCGCCTCCGACGCACGCCCAATCGACCCCAGAGTCAGACCGCGTTCCAGGTGCGCTTGCGCATGTTCCGGTCTGCGCTCCAGGCATTGATCGAGGCTTGCAAGCGCACCCTCGAGATTACCCTGCAAGCGGCGCGCGCGCGCCAACATCAGCAGCCCATTGGGTTCCCCTGGAATCGCCTTCAGAATCTCCTGGGCCTGGAACTCCGCGCGCGCTGGATCGCGACGCAGCAACACCGCGCCTTGTTCGAGGGCGGCTTTCAGATTGCCTGTCTCCGGGTCGTTCGTTGACACCTCGAAACCCCGTCTGCGTCAGTCCGTTCACGTCAGATAGGGGCGCCTACGTGGATCACCCTATTCACACGCCGCGCAGCCTTTCCTACGATGGTTCACGGTACCTGATGGTACCGATGTAACGCCACTCCACCTCCTCATGGCGCTTTATGCGCAGGCGTTACCAGGGGTCGCTTCGGCGGCCCCTGCTTTATCTCCCCGCTAGAATTTCCTCGGATCCGCCTTGGACAAGTCCAGCCCGGCGGACACCGCGTAGTCGTTCGCCGCACCCGCCGAACCCCGATCGCAGTCGGCAAGCGTCGCCAGTGCGGCGTAGGTGATCCAGGGTGCCGAGACTTCAAAGTGACCGCGCAGATCCGCCCGTGATTCGCTGAGGCCGAAGCCATCGGTCCCAAGCACCGTGTATGGGCCCGGCACCCAGCGTCCGATCGACAGCGGCAGCGCCTTCATGTAGTCACTTGCGGCCACGAAAATCCCCTCCTGGTCAGCGAGTGCCTCGGTCAGATAGGGCAGCACGGCCTCGCCACCCATCAGCTTGGTCCGCTCCGCGGCCAGCGCATCGCGCGCAAGTTCGTTGTAGCTGGTTACGCTCCAGACGTTGACCCCGACACCCAGCTCTTCCAGCGTATCGGCGGCAATCAACACCTCGTTCATGATGGCGCCGCTGCCGAACAGGTTGACCGTTGCCGCGCCAGCGGACTCCGCCTTTCGGAACGGATAGATACCGCGTGTGATGCCTTCCTCGATCCCGTCCGCCTCAATGCCCCCCGGCATGGCGGGCATGATGTAGTTCTGATTGGTGAGGGTCACGTAGTAGAAGACATCTTCGTGTTCGTGATACATGCGCCGAATGCCATCGCGGACGATCACCGCCAGCTCGAAGGCAAACGCCGGGTCGTAACTCATGAGGTTCGGGACGGTGCTCGCGACCAGATGCGAATGACCGTCCTGGTGCTGCACGCCCTCCCCGTTGAGGGTCGTTCGGCCCGACGTGCCGCCCAGCAGAAAACCCTTGCACAGCATGTCACCACACGACCAGATCATGTCTCCGACCCGCTGGAAACCGAACATCGAGTAGAAGATGTAGAACGGAATCATGGGCAATCCGTAGTTCGCATAGGCGGTGCCGGCCGCGAGAAACGAGGCCATTGCGCCGGTTTCGCAGATGCCTTCCTGCAGCACCTGGCCCTGTTCCGACTCCCGATAGGGCGCGATGGTGCCTTCGTCGACCGGGCGGTACTGCTGGCCTTCGGGCGAGTAGATCCCAGCCTGGGTGAACAACCCGTCCATGCCGAAGGTACGGGCTTCGTCCGGAACGATGGGCACGATGTAGCGGCCGATGCGCTCGTCGCGCATCAATTTCGAGAGCATGCGCACCACAGCCATGGTCGTCGACACCTGACGCTCGCCGCTGCCGTCGAGCATGTCTTTGAAGAACGTCAGTGGCGGCGCCTCGAGTCGCTCGCAATGCACCTCGCGAACCGGCAGATAACCGCCCAGCGCGCGCCGGTGCTCTTTGAGATAACGGATCTCCTGACTGTCATCGGCCGGTCGATAGAAATGTGCCGCCGCCACCTCCTCATCGGACAGCGGGATGTCCAACCGCTTGGCGAGTTCCCGGCGCTCATCGGCGCTGAGATCCTTTTTCTGATGGACCGTGTTGCGACCCTCGGCGTTCGGGCCGAGCCCGTCGCCCTTGACCGTTTTCAGCAATACGACGCAAGGCTTTCCACGAATCTCGGACGCCTGCTTCAGCGCCGCATATATCTTCTGGTGATCCTGACCGCCCCGTTTGATCGAACGTATGTCTTCGTTGCTGAGGGTCTTCATGAGGTCGCGCAATTCCGGCGCGTTCTCCACCCAATGTTCCCTCACCACATCACCGGAGGACACCGTGTACATCTGATAGTCACCGTCCACGGCCTGTTCCATGCGGCGCTGCAAGGCGCCGGTCACGTCGCGCTCGATGAGCGCATCCCAGCCGCCGCCCCAGATCACCTTGATGACATGCCAGTCGGCGCCGCGAAACGTTCGTTCCAACTCCTGGATAATCTTGCCATTGCCGCGAACCGGCCCATCGAGTCGCTGCAGGTTGCAGTTGATCAGCAGCACCAGGTTATCGAGGCCCTCCCGCGCAGCGATGTTGATGGTGCCTGCGACCTCTGGTTCGTCGGACTCGCCATCGCCTATGAACGTCCAGATCTTGCCGCCAGCGGCGGTTTTCAATCCACGACGCTCGAGGTACTTGGCAAACCGCGCCTGATAGATGGCGCTGGGTGTCGAAAGCCCCATGCTCGCGGTCGGCATTTGCCAGAACCAGCGCATGCGCCGCGGGTGGGGATAGGACGGCAATCCGCCCCCGTCGGCAAGTTCGCGGCGAAAGTTTCCCAACTGCGACTCGCTCAAGCGCCCTTCGAGAAATGCGCGCGCATATACGCCCGGCGCGGCATGGGCCTGGAAATGGACCTGATCGCCCGCGTAGTTTTCGGATTTGGCGCGAAACAGGTGATTGAAACCCACTTCCATCATCGTTGCGGCAGACAAATAGGTGGCAATGTGTCCGCCCACCCCGGAGCCGCTGTCGTACGCCTGCAGCACCATCGCCACAGCGTTCCAGCGAATGATGTTGCCGATCCGCGTCTCCAGCTCCACGTCTCCCGGGTATTCCGGCTGCTCCGCCAGACCAATGGTGTTCCGGTACGGGGTGTTCAGGGCGGCATCGGTTACCACCAGCCCGGCGCGCGAGGCGTGCTGCTGGAGTTGCTCGAGCAGCTCCTTGGCCCTTTCGGGTCCACGTTCGCGCAACACCGAATCAAGCGCGTCGAGCCACTCGTTCAGCTCGTCTTTCCAGCCCTCGCCGGGTGTGCCGCGCGCCTGCGCCATGCCTGGACTACCTCGGGAAATGGGCCGCCAAGCATAATCGATAGTGCGAAATCAATCATTTACCAGGCCCATCGATTGTGCTAATTCTTACCAAACCCACTATCCAGGGTGCCCCTTGAAGGTCACTGAACCGCTCCAGCGTTCCCAAAGCCTCGAACGCGTAGACCCAAGCACCGCCGAACCGCCATCGACGCTGCTGGCACTGGCGGAAGGGTGGCGCGCGATGCTGGAAGCATCCACCCTGATTTCGACGATTCCCCTGCTCAACACGCTGCCCAAGGGCGATGGCCACCCGGTGTACATACTTCCGGGGTTCATGGCCGACAGCCAGTCGACCGGGATGCTGCGCCGCTGGCTCGATCGTATGGGCTACGATGCGATTTCCTGGGGCATGGGGCGCAACCTGGGTCCCCGCGGTGATCTACAGGGACGCATGGTGGAGGCCGTGCAACAGGTCGCCGACCACTACGGACAGCCGGTGTCGCTGATCGGCCAGAGCCTGGGCGGAGTGTTTGCCCGCGAGATCGCCAAAGCATTGCCTGATCACGTGCGTCAGGTGGTCACCCTGGGCGCACCGTTCGGCCAGACGTCAAGCAACGGCACCTATCCGGCGGTCATGCGCCTGTTCGAGCTCGCCAGCGGCCAGAATGCAGGCGATTTGCGGAGTGAGATGGGCGATCTGCAGGGTCCCCCGCCGGTTCCTTCAACATCGATATTCAGCAAATCGGACGGCATCGCGAACTGGAAAACCTGCATCGAGCAGGAGAGCGACACGACTGAAAACATCGAGGTGTTCGGCAGCCACTGCGGCATGGGGTTCAATCCCGCCGTCTACTACGTCATTGCCGACCGACTCTCCCAGCCAAGCGGCGAATGGCGAAAATTCGATCACAAGGGTTTGAGCTGCCTGTTCCTACCGCGCTCCCGGGTCGCCGCCCAAGCTGCGTGAGCAGGCAGACCAAGCTGCGTGAGCAGGCAGCCCAAGGCCTGATCAGTCCCGCGAACCCTGCTTTTCGGTGTCCGCTTCGGCGCTCTCCCCACCCGGGCCCGCGCCTCCACCCGGGCCCCCGCCCCCGCCCACGCGTCCGGGGCTGACGAGATTGGTTACCAGCTTCTGATAAGCCTCAAACGACTGCATGCCGCCTTCCACGACGGCCCGCATCATGCTCGGCAGCAACGAACCGTCCAGACCCTTCTCGATCTGACGATTGAGCGCCTCCACGATCAGGTTCTGGGCCGAGGTGAAGTCCGGCAAGCCAAACAAGCGTCGCAGCTCTTCCGGCGAAAGGTCGACATCAATGCTGATCTTCATCTGCTGGGCCTCCGAAAAGCGTCAGCGCCTGCCCGCACAATTGCGCAGTGCGCAAATCGCGTACCACCGTTAGAATGCATCGCATCGTAACCGGACAGCGGGCATGCTGCATTGCGAATTCTGAAGAAATACCCGAACCGCCGGCTCTATGACACCCGGGAGAGCGTGTACGTCACCCTCGAAGACGTGCGCAAGATGGTCCTCGAAAAAGATCCGCTTCAGATTCTCGATTCGAAGTCCGGCAAAGATCTCACTCGGTCGGTGCTGTTGCAGATCATTTCGGAGCAGGAAGCCGAGGGCCATGAGCCACTGCTGACCAACAAAGTGCTGCAGCAGATCATCCGTTTCTACGGCGACAGCATGCAGGGCGTGCTGAGCCGCTATATCGAACAGAGCATCATGACCTTCCTCGACCAGCAGGAGATGTACCAACGCCGGATGCGCGAAGTACTGAGCGCGAACCCGATCAAATTGATGCAGCGCCTGGCGGACCAGAACATCAGTTTTCTGCGTTCGGTGTTGCAACCCGGGGAAGCCTCGGAAAGCGAGTCCGAAGGGCACAAAGAGCCGGTCGAACCAGGAGAAGCCGCTCCCGAACAATCGATCGATAATGACAAAACGATCGATCGGTCGCGGCCGGACCAAGACGTAAAAGAAAAATCGTGACCCACATCGCACAGATTCTGTGACTTTAATCTCTGCTTCAAATTGTAAGTGACTGCTCACTTACGGATCGCGCGTCTGATCCCGATGAGGCGCTGGAGGAATGACCCATGACCTTATCACGGCCCGGAACCGTCCCATGGCTGTTTGCGCTGATGATGAGCGTGAGCTTGCTCTCAGGGTGCTCCGACCCAACCCAGGACCCAGGCCCGGACCCAGCCGCGAGCGCACCTGAGACGGATCCCGTCGCCCAATCCATTCGCACGCGAACCGCGACACTCGACGGGGCACGCATTGTCAATGCCGATGCAGAGCCACAGAACTGGCTGGCCCACGGGCGCGACTACGCCGAGCAACGTTTTTCGCCCCTGGAGGAGATCAATGCCAGCAATGTGGCGCAACTCGGTCTTGCCTGGTCATTCGATACCGGCACCATGCGCGGCCTGGAAGCCACACCGATCGTCGTAGACGGAGTGATGTTCACCACCGGCTCCTGGAGCCTGGTCTACGCTCACGATGCGAGGACCGGCGAGTTGCTCTGGAAGTACGACCCTCAGGTCCCACGCGCCTGGGGTCGCAACGCGTGCTGCGACGTGGTGAACCGGGGCGTCGCGGTCTGGAAAGGCAAGGTCTACGTGGGTAGCCTGGACGGCCGGTTGATCGCCCTGGACGCGGGAACAGGCGCCTTGCTCTGGGAAGTCATGACCATCGACACCAGCCGCCCGTACACCATTACCGGCGCCCCACGGGTGGTCAAAGACCTGGTGATCATCGGCAACGGTGGCGCCGAATTCGGCGTGCGCGGCTATATTACCGCCTACGATGCCGCCACCGGCGAGCAACGCTGGCGGTTTTTCACGGTTCCGGGGAATCCGGCCGAACCCTTCGAGGGCGCGCACCTGGAGCGTGCCGCCGGCACCTGGCGCGGCAGCAAATGGTGGGAGATAGGCGGCGGTGGCACCGTATGGGATTCCATGGCCTACGACCCGACTCTCGACCTGCTGTACATCGGTACCGGTAACGGCTCGCCGTGGAATCGTTACATTCGCAGCCCGGGTGGCGGCGATAACCTCTACCTGTCCTCGATCGTGGCCATCAAACCGGACGACGGCGCGATGGTCTGGTTCTACCAGACCACGCCGGGTGACACCTGGGACTACACCGCAACGCAACACATGATACTGGCGGACCTCGACATCGATGGCAGCGTCCGCAAGGTCATCATGCAGGCTCCCAAGAACGGCTTCTTCTACGTCCTCGACCGAACCAACGGTGAATTCATATCAGCGGAAGGCTACGTGCCCGTGACCTGGGCACTCGGCATCGACCAGGAAACCGGGCGGCCCATCGAGAACCCGGAGGCGCACTATGCCAACGAACCCAAGCTGATCAAACCGTCCTACTACGGGGGCCACAACTGGCATCCCATGAGCTACAACCCGATCACCGGTCTCGTCTACATCCCGGCGCTCGACCTGCCGATGCTGTACGCCCAACCCGAGGAGTTCGTCTACAAGCCCAAGGACGCAAACCTTGGAATCGATGCCGCAGCTACCGCGCCACCGGACGACCCGGACCAGTTGGTCGCGGCCATCCAGAGCGTTCGCGGGCACCTCGCGGCCTGGGATCCGGTTGCGCAACGAGAAGTCTGGCGCGTGCAGCACGCCACTTCCTGGAACGGCGGACTGCTTTCCACTGGCGGCAATCTGGTGTTTCAGGGACGCTCCGACGGCCAGTTTGCGGCCTACAAGGCCGATGACGGCTCGCTGCTGTGGGAGTTTCCCGTGCACACCGGGATCATTGCGCCCCCGGTGAGTTACAGCATCGAAGGCGAACAGTACATCGCGGTGATCGCAGGCTGGGGCGGTGCGTTCGCGAATGCGTCCGGCGTGCCGAAACATCGCAACAATGTGCTGAAGGCCGGTCGTCTGCTGGCCTTCAAACTGGGGGGCGCCGAACAGTTGCCTGTGCCCAACCTGACCTTCGTCAATCTGCCCCCCGTTCCCGATCTGCAGGCGAGTGAATCGCAGCTCACCCAGGGCAAGGCGGACTATCAGGAATACTGTTCGGGCTGCCATGGCAACGGTGCGGTGTCCAGCGGTTCGAATCCGGATCTGCGATACATGAGCGCCGAAACGCATGCCAGCTGGGACGCCATCGTGCGCGGCGGCGCTTACACCGGGAAAGGAATGGTCGGATTTGCTCACGCATTGGACGAGCCCGCCAGTCAGGCGCTGCACGCCTATGTCATCAAGCGCAACCGGGACAGCGTAGCGCTGTGTCAGTCGGATTATCCGAAGAATTATCCCGAGGTTCTGGAGACCGCCTGCATACGGCGAGAGGTGAACTAGCAGCCTTTAACACCGTTGCCGACGCGAGCTGTCAGGCAGCGATCAGCTGGCCAGCCGCACCGGTGCTCGCAACGCGCTGGGCTCCTGCCGGAGGTCCAGCGTCACGGCGATCGGTCGATGATCGGACAGCCGGCATTCGAGCACTTCGTAGCGCTGAATGCTCAAGCTCGGGGTCGCCAGGACATGATCGAGCGCCACTGAAGGTCGCCAGCTTGGATAGGTAGGTTGGATGTCTTCCGCCGGTACGAGCCCCGTATCGGCGAGCGGCGAGTCATACAGCAACTCGCTGAGGTGACTGTTCATGTCGCCCATCACGACGACGTAGGGTTCGCCAGCGATGAGATCGCGCACGTAGGACAGCTGCTCCTGACGCGACCGGTCTCCCAGCGACAGGTGCAGCAGCACGAGCACGACTTCGATCTCGCGGTACGAAAATCGGGTGACAATTGCGCCCCGGCCGCGAATGGTACCCGGCAGCTTGTGATCTTCGAGGACTCGCGGCGCCACGCGGGACAACAGACCATTACCATGCTGGGCCAGCGGACCCAGGTTGCGGTTCAATTGGGTATACCAGTACGGAAACTGGGCGCGGTACGCGAGAAACTCCACCTGGTCGACGAATCCGGAGCGCAGGCTGCCACCGTCGATCTCCTGCAGCGCCACGACGTCGTAGCCTTGCACCAGATCTGCGATCTGGCGCAGATTGTCTGCCCGGGCGCTATGGGGCAACACGTGCTTCCAGCCCTTGGTGACGTAATGGCGATACTTGCGGGTGGCGATTCCAGTCTGGATGTTGAAGCTGAGCAGTTTGAGCCCGGAATCGGTGGAGTGCCGTTTCCGCCCCCCGGGATTTACCCCCGCCACGGCGCTTGATGAGCGCGCCTCGGCCCGCCACGGGCCTTGGCGCATCCGTTCGTACAATCGCGCTTCGCCTGCTCGTTCCCGCGCTCTGAATATCATCGGTTCAAGTCGACCACCCGTGACACTGGCTCCGAGTCTAGCAAGCGCCGCCCGTTTCGAATGTGGCGTGGCCGGCATTTTCCCGGGTCCGTTCACGACCCGGCCGCGAGTTCGGGGGCATCGCCGCCACGCTCTTTCTCTACGAGAAAGTCGACCACCTGGAGCATATTCGCGGAGCCGCCCGCCATCCGCCCATCAACGCGATACTTGCCGTTAACGATCAGGCTTGGGACGCCCGTCACGCGATAGGCGCGTCCACGCGCGCTTGCCTGCTGCACCTTGCTGCGCACACCAAAGGACGAGAATACTTTGGCAAACTGAACCGGATCGACTTCTGCCTGTTCGTAAAACAGTGCGGCAAGCACCTCCGGGTCCAGGACATTCTCACCGGTCACGTGAATCGCCTCGAACAGCGCTTCATGCACCTGCGCCGTCACCTCGAGCGCTTCAGCCGTGTAGTACGCCTGGGCCAGCTGTTCCCACGTCGGGTTGAATATTGCCGGGGTGCGCCTGAAATCCACGCTGTCGCCCTGCTGGGCGACCCAGGTCGAAAGCAGGGGGTCAAAGTTGTAACAGTGCACACAGGCGTAGCTGAACACCTCCACCACTTCGATCGCGTCGTTACTCGCCGTCTGGACGGGTACCGGCAACGGTTGATAGTGCACACCCGCTTCATACGACTGCGCATGCGCGCCGAATGCCAATCCCAGCAGGAAGATGCCTGCGACCGTTTTCATACTCAGTTCCTCGCGCGCGCGTAACGACCCGAACAAATCAGGGCGCCCGCTACCTTTTAGACCCTGACTATGACCAATTAGTGCAGCCCGCGCACGTAGTTTGCAACCGCCCTGATTTCCCCGTCGTTCAGGTTAGCCGCCACGTCGCGCATCATCCCACCGTAATCGTCGTCAGTGGTGCGTTCGCCCTCTCGGTAGGCAGTCAGTTGTGCGACCACGTAATCGATCGGTTGGCCCGAAATATGCGGATATCCGGCCGGCGAATTGCCGCCGCCACCCGGCGCATGACAGGCGATGCACGCGGCAACTCCTTTTGCAGCGATCCCGGCGCGGTAGATCGACTCACCCTGAGCGAGGGTCGCTTCCTCGGCCTGACCGGCAGTCGGCGGCAACGCCGCAAAATGCCCGGCAAGTTGCGCCAGTTGCTCGCGGTCCAGGTGATTCAGCTGCCCCGCCATCAATGGCACCGCGCGCACGCCCGACTTGATCAGCTCCAACTGGCGCAGCAGATAGCGTTCGTTCTGGCCGCCCAGGTTGGCCGACCCAGGCAATGACGCAGCGCCGTCCATGCCGTGGCAGGCGACGCACGGCAGCGTAAGCGTCGAAACGTCCGGCTCAGCAGCGCCGGTCTGGCCAGTGAAGCTGAGCGCGATCGCGCACAGGAATACTCTCAATTGCATCAGTTGTACTCGGTTGCGGACAGCCCCGGGGCAGACCAAGCCGTATGCTAGACTTTGCCGCCTTCCAGGGCGCGCGGATTATATAACATCGTGGTCGAAAAGGGTGCTCGCCCTGACTTTTCCGAGGAGCGGTCCCCGGGACGCATCCCCGAGCGAATTGAAGCGGAGTTCGTCACCAGCGCGGCAAGCCTCGCCCAGTGCCCGCGCGACGAGTTGCCGGAAGTTGCGGTTGCGGGTCGCTCGAACGCCGGCAAGTCGAGCGTTCTGAACCGGATCACGGGCAATCGTCGGCTGGCCCGAACCAGCAAGACCCCGGGGCGCACCCAATTGCTCAATTTTTTCGCGACCCGGCCGGGCGGACGTCTGGTCGATCTTCCCGGGTACGGCTTCGCAAGGGCATCCCGGGACAAACGCCAGACCTGGCAGGAGCATGTAGAAGACTATCTGTCGCACCGCGACAACCTCATCGGCATGCTGCTGGTCATGGACATCCGCCACCCGTTCCAGCCCTTCGACGAGCAACTGATCGAGTGGGCCCGGCAATCAAAATTGGCGCTGCACATTCTGCTGAACAAGGCCGACAAGCTGAAACACGGCGCACGCCTGCGTACGCTGCGCGCCGCCGAACAACGCCTCAGCGCGTCTCCCGGCTTATCTGGTTCAGCTGACTCGGACGGCGCCACCGTGCAGCTGTTTTCGGCCAGCAACGGGCTGGGCAAGGAGCAGGCAATCGAATGGCTGACCAGACGTCTGGCGGTCGTTTGAGGAAAAAAGTGCCCCGGCCCGAGGTTAGCGCGGACCGGGGCAGGCTCTCCGGGCCGTCGGGGCGTGGCGCCGGAGCAGATCATCAACCGGAATTACGGGGATAGGTACGGTGATGTCTGGTTTGCCTGATGATTCAGACCACCAACGCAACGCTTGGTTCAACAGGGGACCGGGATCAGCCCGTGCGCGGCAGCTATCAGTGGGCTTCGTCCCAGTTGTCGCCGCAACCCACGTCCACCACCAATGGAACCTCGAGCTGCGCCGCCGACTCCATTCGTTCGACCACGCCCGCGCTCAGCGCATCGAGGTCCTGTTGCGCGACCTCGAATACGAGTTCGTCATGCACCTGCATGATCATCTGCGCATCCAGCGACGCATCTCCCAGCCAGCGGTCGACGCTGATCATGGCCCGTTTGATGATGTCGGCCGCGGTACCCTGCATCGGCGCATTGATGGCGGTGCGCTCCGCGGCCTGACGGCGCATGCCGTTCTTGGCGTTGATCTCCGGTAAGTACAGGCGACGCCCGAACACGGTTGCGACAAAACCATCGCTCCGGGCTTGCTCGCGAATCTGCTCCATGTAGTCGTGCACGCCCGGGTAACGGCCGAAGTAGCGATCCATGTACTCCTGCGCAACGCCCCGGCTCACCCCAAGCTGGCGTCCCAGCCCAAAGGCCGACATCCCGTACATCAGACCAAAGTTGATGGCTTTAGCGCTGCGCCGCTGGTCCGCATCAACCTCATCGAGGTTGCAACCGAACACCTCGGCGGCGGTGGCACGGTGCACGTCCAGGTCCTCTGCAAAGGCAGCGCGCAACCCGGCGTCTCCGGACAGATGCGCCATGATGCGAAGCTCGATCTGCGAGTAGTCGGCCGCCAGGAGTTGGCGCCCCTCCGCGGCGACGAAGGCCTGACGGATCTTGCGCCCCTCGGCCGTGCGAATGGGGATGTTCTGCAGGTTCGGGTCCTTCGACGACAGCCGCCCCGTGGCGGCCACGGCCTGGTGGTAGGAGGTATGAATCCGGCCTGTCTGGGCGTTGATCTGCAGTGGCAGCTTGTCAGTGTAGGTCGATTTGAGTTTGGCCAGACCGCGGTACTCCAGGATGATCCGCGGCAGCTCGTAGTCCAGCGCCAGTTCCTGGAGCACAGGCTCGGCGGTGGAGGGTTTGCCACCGGGGGTTTTCTTGAGCACAGGCAGGCCGAGTTTGTCGTAGAAAATCGACTGCAGCTGCTTGGTCGAATCGAGGTTGAACTGCTCGTCGGCAACCGCCCAGGCCTGCTCGGCAAGTTCCCTGAGCCGCCTGCCGATTTCCTCTCCCTGTTTGAGCAGCAGGTTGCCGTCCACTCGCGCCCCGGCGCGCTCTATTCGAGAAAGAACCGGCAGCAACGGCAATTCGATGTCTTCGAAGACGCTCCTCAGCGACGCTTCCGCCGTCAACCTGGGCCACAGCACCTCGTGCACCTTGAGCACGATGTCCGCTTCTTCCGCTGCATATAATGAAGCGGTTTCGATCGGTACTTCGTTGAAGCTCAGCTGCTTTACCCCTTTCCCGGCGACATCCTCATACTGAATCGTCCTGAAGCTTAAGTAGCGCTCCGCGAGGTCGGCCAAAGTGTGACGGGTGGCGACACTGTCGAGCACATAGGACTCGAGCATGGTGTCGAACTCGATGCCGACCAGCTCGATGTCGTAGCGCGCGAGCACATTCTTGACGTACTTCAGGTCCTGGCCGAGCTTGCCGAGCTGCGGGTCTTCCAGCAGCGGCTTGAACCGTTCCAGGAGGTCCCCGAGCGCAATCTGGTCGGGTGCACCCGGATAGTCGTGACCCACCGGTACATACGCCGCGTGGTCGGCTTCAACGGCGAAGGACACGCCCACCAGTTCCGCGCGCATGTAGTCGACGTCGGTGGTCTGGGCGTTGAGCGCAAACCGTCCGGCGGCCGTGAGTTTTGCGAGCCAGCCGTCCAGGGCGCCCAGATCCGTCACCGTTTCATACTCGGCGGCCGTTGCCGCTGTTGCCGCCCCTTCAGCCGGCGCCTCCCCACCCAGCTCGTCGATCCAGCTGCGGAACTCGTAGGTCTCAAACAGTTTCCGCAACGTCTGCCGGTCTGCGTCCGGCGGCGCCAGGTCTGCAATCGTAAGGCCAATCTCGACATCGCATTTGATGGTGGTGAGTTGCCGGGACAAGGGCAGCAGTTCGAGCGACGCGCGGAGATTCTCTCCCACCTTGCCGCCCACATCGTCAGCGCTGGCCATCACCTCATCGAGCGAGCCGTACAAGTTCAACCACTTCGCGGCGGTCTTGGGCCCGACCTTCGGAACGCCCGGGATGTTGTCCGAGGTGTCCCCCATCAAGGCCAGGTAGTCGATGATCAGCTCTGGCGGCACACCGAATTTCTCGATCACGCCGTCGCGATCCATCGTGGTCTCCGACATGGTGTTGACCAGCGTGACGTGCGGGCTGACGAGTTGCGCCATGTCTTTGTCAGAGGTCGAGATCACCGTGTCCTGCTGGGCCGCGGTCGCCTGGAACGCAAGCGTTCCGATGACATCGTCGGCTTCGACACCGTCGACAATCAGCAGCGGCATTCCCATGGCGCGGATGATTTCGTGTATAGGTCTGATCTGCACCCGCATGTCGTCTTCCATAGCGGGCCGATTAGCCTTGTATTCGGGATACAGATCATCACGAAAGGTCTTGCCCTTCGGGTCGAAAATCACCGCGATCGCGCTGCCTGGATAGTCCTTGGCAAGTTTGCGCAGCATGGCGATCACACCGCGAATCGCACCCGTGGGATGGCCTTGGGAAGTGGTCAGCGGCGGCAGAGCGTGGTAGGCGCGAAACAAATAGGAAGAGCCGTCGACCAGGACCAGAGGTTTGTCGTGCGCCATGATTTGGGTCAAGATGGGATTTTTCGGCGACTCTACCACAGCGTTTCCAAGTCCGTGGCCAGATCCCGTGGTTAGATTTTTCGCGATACTCACGAGCCTGCTTCTCACGAGCCTGTCGGTCGGTGCATCCGAATCCGATCGCAGTCTGCGCGGCCCCGACATCACCATAATCGAAAGCGAACGGCGCACCATCTACGAATACCGGCAGGCGGGCCAACTGCGCATGATCAAAATCGTACCGTCCTTCGGCAAGCCGTATTACCTCGTGCCGGCAGACGAAACTCGCGGATTCGGTGACCTCGAACGCGCGGACATGCTGATTCCACGCTGGACGATCATCGAGTTCTAAGCGATGGCAGCCATCACTCCACTCGCCGAGCACGACCTCGAAGCGCTGCTGTCCCGCTACGCGCTCAGCGGCCTGCAGCGCTTCTGGCCCGCAACCAATGGCATCGAAAACAGCAACTACTTCATTCGCCTGGCCGGCGAGGACCTGGCCGGCCAGGAAAACTGCCGGGAACTGGTGCTCACGATGCTCGAGCGTCCAGCCCACGCCGGCGATCTGCTGGTGCCGCTGCTGGACCACTGCGACGCGGCCGGACTGCCCGTCGCGCGCGTGGTACGAAACCGCGCGGGCGACGCCAACGACGAAATCAATGGCAAACCGACCATTCTTTCCCCGCGTCTGTGTGGACAACACGTCATCAACCCCACCCTGCGTCACTGTGAATCCGTCGGGCAGTTTCTGGCGCGCTTCCACCTCGTGGCGGAACCCATGGCCCTCGGCGCCCCAACGTATCCCCGGGATATCCAGTGGCTCGCGCGAACTGCCGAGTTGGTCCAGCCAACCCTTCGATTCGCCGATGCCGAACTGCTGAACGCCGCCCTCAGCACGGTCACTTCGCTGCTCGACAGGTCGGATGCCGCGAACCTGCCGCACGGCATCATCCACGGCGATCTGTTTCGCGACAATGTCCTGTTCACCGAGCATGGCTTGAGCGGTGTGCTGGATTTCCATCACGCCGCTGCCGGTTGCTGGATCTACGATGTGGCGGTCGCTGCAAACGACTGGTGCAGCGTCGGCGACGGCACCCTCGACAATGAGCGCGTCATGTCACTGCTGCGCAGTTATCACCGCGTTCGTCCGTTGCAGTTGCCGGAACTCTGGTTCTTTCCGGTGTTCGCCCTGTACGCCGCGCTGGCCTTCTGGCTGTCGCGTCTCGAGGGGCTGCGTACCGCCGACGAACGTGGCCGCACCAAGAACCCGGATGAGTTTCGCCGGATCGTCCAGGGGCACATGAACCGGTTCTTCTATCTGGACCCTCGCCTGCTGCACTGACTAACCGACGCCACGGCGGATCTCAGACTACGCGGTACAGCGTCACCGCGAACCATCCTCGCGCATCGGTCCAGCGCTGCTGAACCGTGAAGTTGGCGCGCCGGGCCAAGGCATCGAACTCCTCCGGCGCGTATTTGTACGAACTCTCGGTATGCAGCGCCTCGCCTTCAGCAAACTCGATGCGCGTACCGGCAACGTCCACCTGCTGTGCTCTGGTACTGATCAGATGCATCTCGATGCGGCCAAGCTGCGCATCGTACCGCGCCAGATGTTCGAACGCGGCGGGCTCGAAGTTGGCGCCCAGGACCTCGTTGATGTGATGCAGCACGTTGCGATTGAACTGCGCGGTTACGCCGTCCGGATCGTCATAGGCGCGCTGCAGCACAGCCCGTTCTTTCTTCGTATCCACGCCGATCAGCAAGGCGCCTCCGGAACCCACGACCTTGGCGACTTCCTCGAGAAAGGTGACCGCATCGGCAGGCTCGAAGTTACCTACGCTGGATCCCGGGAAGAACGCAACCCGGCGGTGTCCATCGGCCACGTCCGGTAACGGCAACGCGCTGCTGTAATCCGCACAGGTTGGATAGATGTCCAACCAATCGAATTCTGCCGCCAGCGCGCGTGACGCATCCAACAGATGGTTCCGGGAGATATCGACGGGCATGTAACCTACCGGGCGCAAGGCCTCCAACAGAATCCGAATCTTGACGCTCGCGCCGCTACCGTATTCGATCAGGAACGATTCGGCGCCCACCGCCTCGGCGATCGATGTGCGGTGCTCCTTCAGGATGGCCACCTCGGTGCGGGTCAGGTAATAGTCGTCAAGCCCGGTAATCTGCTCGAACAACGCCGAGCCACGCTCATCGTAAAAAAACTTCGGAGGCAGGGCTTTCGGAACGGCCGCCAGGCCATCCAACACTTCGGTCCGCATATCGGCCTGATGTGGCTTCAGATCGATGAGCGTCAGCGCTGCGCCATTTTCGTGCGCGGGTTCCGTCACCCGCATAACCCGGGAGGGTCCCCGCAAGGGTTCCCGCAAGGGTCCCGCGCCAGTCTCAGGCCCGAGAACTGCCACTGATCGCCCGGATAGAAAAAATTCCGGTATGACGCTCGGACATGCCCTTCGGGCGTCGCGCAGGAACCGCCGCGCAACACCATCTGACTGCTCATGAATTTGCCGTTGTACTCACCAAGGGCGCCAGCTCCCTGTTGGTATCCGGGATACGCCGCGTAGCTGCTGGACGTCCATTCCCAGACGTCGCCAAACAGTTGACGCAATCCTTTACCGGTAGCCGAAGTTGGCGTCAGCAGATCCGATTCGACGAAGTTGCCGCGCACCGGCGCATCCTGGGCTGCACGCTCCCACTCGTACTCCGTCGGAAGCCGGGCCTCACGCCAACGGGCATAGGCCGCTGCTTCATACAGGTTCACATGCACGACCGGCTGCGACCCGTTCAGCGGCGCCCGGCCGGCAAGCCCGTATTCGTACCATTCGCCATCCTGGCAGGTCCAGTACAACGGGCTCTGGCGCGCGCCGTCGCGTAGCTCCGCCCATGCGTTGGAAAGCCATAGCTCCGGTCGGCGGTAGCCATCGTCCTGGATGAACGCCAGGAATTCGTCGTTGCTGACCAGGCGGTCCGCGAGCGCAAATTCCCCGACGTGGACCCGGTGCCGCGGCAACTCATTATCGAAACAGAATCCGCCGGTGGCGCCCACGTCGATATCGGCGGCCTCGAACTCCCGAAACGCCTCGGACGCCACCAGACCACGGTCCACCGCGCCGGGACCCGCGGTGGCGAGATCTTGACGATACGCCGGATACAACGGGTTCCGCCCCAGGTTGTACTTCACATCGGTGAGGATCAACTCCTGATGCTGCTGTTCGTGGTTCAACCCCAATAAAATGGTGTCGAGGTCGGCGGCCTCGCGGCTCAGCAGTTCGTGCATCGCGCCATCGACATGGCGCCGGTACTCCAATACCTGGGCGAGCGTGGGCCGCGACAGATTTCCGCGTTGAGCACGCGGAAACTGCTCTCCAACACTGTTGTAGTACGAATTGAACAGGTATTCGTACCGCGGATGAAATGGGGTGTAGTCCCGGCCCCTGGCCTTCAGCAGGAACGTTTCGAAGAACCAGGTGGTATGCGCGAGATGCCACTTCGGCGGGCTGGCATCCACCATCGGCTGGACGCCGTAGTCTTCCAGCGCCAACGGCCGGCACAACGCCTCCGTCTGATCCCTGATGCGTTGATACTGGGCCGCGAGCGCCGACGCAGAAGCGTCGCTGGTACGAACTGTCTCCGACAAACCGGGGGCCATCTCTCCTTGGCGCTGGTCAGCATAGAGACGGCCATCTGCCAATGCAAACCCACGGGCGCGCCCCGCTGGTGCATAGATCGTCCGCGTCAGCGCGAGCCGGGCAGCGACTTCATCCAACCGACCGTCAGAACGCCCCCGCGATCGACCGATAGCCGAGAAGAATTTTTTCGGCATCGTGCGGCATCTTTACAAACCCCTGATAGTGACCGTGGGGGTTGATGATGACGATGTTGCCGGTGTGATCCACCGAGTAACCGCCGCCCTCAAGCGGCACCTTCATGAACGCCACGTTGAGCTGTTGCGCGAACTCAGCGAGTTGTTCCCGCGACCCGGTAACCCCGGTGAACCGAGGGGAAAAGACCTCTACGTACTGAGCGAGCGCGTGCTGATCGTCACGCTCGGGATCCACCGTCACGAACACCACATTGAACCCGTCACGAAGGGTCGAGTCGGCATCGGTCTGCAGCAGGCGTTCCACCTGGGCAAGCGCTCCAAGCGCCAACGGGCAGACGTCGGGGCAGGCGGTGAAACCGAAGAACAGGAAGCTCCAACTACCCAGCAATGACGTGGTGTCGAAGTCAGCTCCACGGTGGTCCACTAGCGAGAACTCGTTCAGCTCGCGGGCTGCGGGCAACACCACGATGCCTCGCTGCTGCAGTTCCTGAACGCTCAGCACCGGCGCGCGGGTTACGCTATAGAAGAACATGCCAACCACGATGGTGACGAAACCGATGCTCGCCAGCACGCTGTTGCGCACGCCGGGGGTCATTAGCCGATCGACAGCGGCAGGTGATGATCCAGCAACAGGATCACGAACAGGGCCATGAGGTAGATGATGGAATAGCGAAACGTCTGCATTGGCGCGCGCGGGTTCTTGCCTGCGAGCAGCACCACCGCCCAGTACAGGAACCCGGCTCCCAGAATCGTGGCCCCGGCAAGATACAGCAGACCGCTCATGCCGATGGCGAACGGAAGCAGGCTGATCGCGAACAGCATCACCGTGTAGAAGAAGATGTGCCAGCGCGTGTACCGCTCGCCATGAGTGACCGGCAGCATGGGGACATCCACCTTGCGGTACTCTTCGATCCGATCGAGCGCCAGCGCCCAGAAATGCGGTGGCGTCCAGGCGAAAATGATCAACACCAGCAACAAACCGCCCGGTTCGATGCTGTTGGTCACTGCCGTCCAGCCAAACAGCGGCGGCGCAGCGCCGAACAGACCGCCGATGACGATGTTCTGCGGCGTGGCACGTTTCAGGAACAGCGTGTAAACGATCCCGTAGCCAACCCACGATGCCAGGTTCAACCAGGCGGTGAGCGGATTGACCCAGGCGTATAGAAGCGTGAAGCCTGCAATGCCCGTTACCGCGGCGAACGCCAGGCCCTGCACGCCGGATACCCGGCCCGTCGCCACCGGCCGGTTGCGGGTTCGCGCCATGCGGGCGTCAATGCGGGCGTCGGCGATGTGATTCACGGTGGCGGCTGAACCGGCCACCAGCGCGATCCCGACGATTCCCGGGATGAGCACCCCAAGAGGAACCAGCGCAGGTGTCGCCAGGTACATCCCAGCGGCCGCGCACAACAGCATCAGCAACACGACCCGCGGCTTGCACAGCTCGAGATAGTCGGCCCAGGTTGCGCGCGGGGCCGCCGCGATCAGTTCGCTCATCGGGGGTGCCTCTCGTCAGAACTCCGGTTGGTACTCCGACCGGAACTCCGGCCGGAACTCCGGCCGGAAAAAGCGCGGTAATTTATCGAAACCATCACCAGTAGCAAGACGGCCCCGACCCCATTGTGCGTCGTAGCCATCCAGAGCGGCAGTGCAAACACGACGTTGCCGATACCGAGGCAAAGCTGCAACGAAAGAACTCCGCCGAGGACCACACCCAGGCTCTTTGCCGCGGTCGATCCGTACAATCGCCAGGCCAGCGCGCCCAGCACCAGGAGCACCGCCACGGCACCCAGTCGATGACTGAGGTGAATGGCAGCGCGCGCTGAGCTGTCCATCAGGCCACCGAGGTAATTGGGCCCGACCCTCTGAAACACATCGAACCCCTGGCGGAAATCGGTCTCGGGCCACCAGAGCGTTTGACAGGTGGGGAAATCCGGACAGGCCAGCGCGGCGTAATTGGAAGACACCCAGCCCCCCAGGGCAATCTGGGCGATCAGCAACCCGATGCCCAACACCGCGTGACCGCGCAGCCGCGCATCGAGCGATGCCCCCACGCTCAGCCGCAGCCACAACAGCCAGAGCAGCGCCAGCGTCGCGAACCCCCCCAGCAGATGTGTGGTCACAATTTGCGGCCACAGCTTCAGGGTCACCGTCCACATGCCGAATGCAGCCTGGCAGACGACCAGCACGGCCAGTGCCCCGGGCAATTTCTTCGGGATCTGCGCACCCCCGCGCAGGGCCACCACCAGGATGGCGAATACCACCAATCCGAGCGTTCCGGCGAAATAGCGGTGGACCATTTCCGCCCACGCTTTGCCGGCTTCGAAGGGTGCGTCGTCGGCAAACATCTGTTCTGCGGCCGCAACGTCTTCGGCTCGGTCCGGAACCGTGAGGAATCCGTAGCATCCTGGCCAATCGGGACACCCCAGCCCCGCGTCCACCAGCCGGGTGAACGCGCCGAGAACCACTACCACGCAGGCCAGTGCCACGGCTGCCCCGGTTAACCTGCGCAGCCGACCGCGTACGATTTCTGTCCGCTCATCCAATTTGCGACACCTTCAGCAACCTCTTGAGATCATCCAACACCGGCCCGCCCGCCTGGCCGAACTCATAATAAAGCACCACGTTGCCCAACGGGTCTGCAATGAACACCCCGGCGTGAAGAGGGCCCGGATGCCCCCGCGCATATCCGAGTTCCGGGTACTGCGCACGAAGTTCCTTCACCCGCTCCACCGGTACCGCACCGAGGAACACCAGCGTTCGCAGAACCCGGGGTGCTTCCTTGTTCAGCAAGACGTGCAGCTGTCGAAGTTGCTGCAGCGCCGCGGCGCAGTCCGTCACACAATCGTGGTCGCTGACCACGATCAAGTGCCATGATCGCTCAGCAATGGCCGGATCGGCGCCGATGCCGGTCAGCCCGAGCTTGTTGAGTTCGATCGGCGGGTCGAGCAACACACCGTTATTGGTGGTACCCCATGGCTCGGCGCCCCAACCGGAGTGGAACAGCAAATACGCAGCCAGCAGCGGCACCACCGCAACCGCTATCACGCCCAACAATGTCAGACGATTTCGACGTGGCGCAGGGGCTCCGCTCATTTCCCCGCACCCGCCCGCCTGATTCCGAACCCTATCCAGCCGAACAACACGAGCGCGCCGAGCGCGAGCCATTGGGCCGCATAACCTCGATGCCGGTCGGATGGAAAACCCAGCACCGTCGGCAGCGGTTGCAAGGCGCCGGGTTGGCCCGATTCTATCCGCAGTTCGTATGGATAGCTCGCTCTCACTTCCCGGATCATCCGGGCGACGTTCAACCGTTGCACCCGCTTCGGCCAGTCGGCGCCCCAGACGTCGTCAGCCAGCAACGGCGGCAAGCCCGTATCCGGCCACACGACAGCCTCGATCGTCAGTTGGCCGGAGGGCGTGGGGACAACCGGCAACTGGAGCCGCGACGACGGTGCGGCCAGCCAACCGCGATTCACGAGAAACCACACACCGTTGCGCGCCAGAAACGGCGTGACCACAACATAGCCAACCCGAGAGCCCAGCATCCGGTTGTCGACCAGAAAGTGCCGGTGCAAATCATATTCGCCCTGCAGCCTCGCTCGCTTGAACTCTTCGCTGGCGCGTCCCGCGAGCTGTTCGGCCGGCACGGGCAATCCGCCCATGCTGTTCACGTAACCGTCTTGCAGCGCCCGCTTTTCTTCCGCTCGCTGGAGCTGCCACGCCGCCAGCCCCAGCGCGGCGCCGCACAGAACCGCGACTGCCAGTGTTGCGCCGATCCCCGGACGAAACCCGATCATGGACACCCAACCGGGTTGTTTCGATCATCCGATCGGCTATCGGCTCGGCTACCCGTTCGACTAGAGTACCGCCCAGTGCGCCCGCGAACCGGAGCCCCCGTGCTGAAGGCGACAATCATCATTCTGCTGATCGGTGTGTTGATCAGCCTGTTCAGCGGCCTCGGCTTCCTGATCAAAGACAGCGCCACCACCGGCTCGAAACGCACACTCATCGCTCTTGGAATTCGGATCACTCTCGCCGGAGCCCTGCTCGCAGTTACTTTCTATGGGATCTACAGCGGCGAGCTGCAGCTCAACGCGCCTTGGCACAGCCGCTGAAGGCTAAAATATGTAAACGAAGAAAAACAGACAGACCCAGACGACATCGACGAAATGCCAGTACCAGGATGCCGCCTCCAGGCCGAACTGGTCGGTCGCGTTGAAATGTCCGCGCAGACTTCGCACCAGCTGTACCGCAAGAATGAGCGTACCCAGGGACACGTGGAAGCCGTGGAAACCGGTCAGCAGGAAGAAGGTCGAGCCGTAAATTCCTGAATCCAGGGTGAGGCCCAGCTCGCGATAGGCATGCAGGTACTCTTCCACCTGTAGAAACAGGAACAGCAGTCCCAACGCGACGGTCACCCCAAGCCATCCGCTGAGTGCGGCGCGCTTGCCGTTGACCACCGCGCTGTGCGCAAAGTGCACCGTAACGCTGGAACTCAGCAGAATTACCGTATTCCAGAAAGGCAGATAGCCGCCCCAGTTCGCGATCCCCGGCGACGCCATCGACTCACCCGGGTTCGCGAACCGCCCTGGATCCGGATTCTGCAGTACCGGCCACGCCGGACTGAATTCCGGCCACAGGTAATCGCCCGTAAGGCCCTTGTCACCCTCTCCGCCTAACCAGGACACGGCAAAGACCCGTGCGTAGTAGAGCGCGCCGAAGAACGCCGCAAAGAACATCACTTCGGAAAAGATGAACCAGCTCATTCCCCAGATGTAGGAGCGCTTCAACTGCGGCCCGGTGAGCCCCGACTGGTTCTCCTTGATGACTCGCGCAAACCAGGCATACAGCACGACCGTGAGCGTCAGCCCACCGGCGTAGATCAGCAGGGTGCTTCCAGGCGCACCTGCCTTCAGGGCGTTGAGATAGTTGCCCAGACCGCCGAGCAACATGGCCGCACCAAACGCCACCCAGACCGGATACCAGCCGCTGGGTGGAACGTAGTAGTCCACGTGGGTGTCTGCGGAGGCTGGGTTCTGATTCGCCATGACTCAAACTGCTCCGATAGTGTCCTAAATTCGTCGGTCCGAATTGCTCGCCGCCGCAGCTGCGGCCCCGGCAAGCTCCGTGACATCGAAGAGCGCGTAGGACAATGAAATCGATTGCACGTTTCTTGGTAGCTCCGGGCCAACGATGAAGCGCATCGGCATGCTCAGCGACTCACCGGGCCCAAGCGTCTGCCGTTCGAAACAGAAACACTCGGTTTTGTGAAAGTGGGCGGCCGCCGACTGGGGCACCAGCGACGGCACCGCCTGGCCGACGATAGTGCGATCGGTCGGGTTGTGGACGTAGAACGACACCTCTGTGAGCTCGCCCGGGTGGACCCGCACGCCACCGGATTCCGCCTTGAACTCCCACGTCATGCCCGCGTTGGTGTTGGTGATGAAGTTGACCTTGACCAAGCGCGAGCGATCCGGGATAGCGCTCGCCGCAACGTATGCATAGGGCCCACCCGTGCGGCCGCCCAACCCGGTGAGCTCGCAGAGCACGTCGTACAGCGGCACCAGCGCGAAACCGAAACCGAACATACCGACTACCAGCGCGACAAGCTTTGCGGCGAGCTTGTGGACGCTTTTGCGGTGGTCGCTCATGACGCTACGAATGCGCCTCTTCGTCGGAGATCGGCGGTGGCTGGGTAAACGTGTGGTACGGGGCGGGCGATGGAATCGTCCACTCCAATCCATGCGCGCTCTCCCAGACCCGGTCCGTGGCGGGTTCGCCACTGCGAATCGCCTTGATGATCACGAACACGAATATCAGCTGGGAGAACCCGAAGATGTAGGCGCCGATGCTGGAAACCATGTTGAAGTCGGCGAACTGCAGGGCATAGTCCGGAATCCGGCGCGGCATACCCGCGAGCCCGGAGAAGTGTTGCGGGAAGAAGGTGACGTTCACGCCAATGAACGACAGCCAGAAGTGAACTTTGCTCAGGCTTTCGTCGTAGTAACGTCCACACCACTTCGGCAGCCAGTAGTACACCGCAGCGAAGATCGAGAACAGGGCGCCGGGCACCAGCACGTAGTGAAAGTGCGCTACCACGAAATAGGTGTCGTGGTACTGATAATCCGCCGGCGTGATCGCAAGCATCAGGCCCGAAAAGCCGCCGATAGTGAACAGCACGACGAAGGCTATGGCAAACAGCATGGGCGTCTCGAACGTCATCGAACCGCGCCACATCGTCGAAACCCAGTTGAACACTTTCACGCCGGTCGGTACGGCAATCAGCATCGTCGAGTACATGAAAAACAATTGTCCCGCCAGCGGCATCCCCACCGTGAACATGTGATGCGCCCAGACGATGAAGGACAGGAACGCAATCGATGCGGTGGCGTACACCATCGAGTCGTAGCCGAACAGCGGTTTGCGCGCAAAAGTCGGAATGATCTGCGACACGATCCCGAAAGCCGGCAGAATCATGATGTACACCTCGGGGTGCCCGAAGAACCAGAAGATGTGCTGGAACAATACCGGGTCCCCACCACCGGCCGCATCGAAGAAGCTGGTGCCGAAGTGGATGTCGAACAACATCATGGTCACCGCGCCGGCGAGCACCGGCATGACGGCCAGCAGGAGATAGGCGGTGATGAGCCAGGTCCAGACGAACAGCGGCATGCGCATCAGGGTCATGCCAGGCGCACGCATGTTCAGAATGGTCGCGATGATGTTGATCGAACCCATGATCGACGAGGCGCCCATCAGGTGCACGCCGAAGATGAAGAACGTCACCGTGTTGGGAGCGTAGGTGGTCGACAACGGCGCATAGAAGGTCCAACCGAAGTTCGGCCCGCCCTGCTCCATGAACAGGGTCGAGAGCAGAATGCTGAACGCAAACGGCAGGATCCAGAACGACAGGTTGTTCATCCGCGGCAGCGCCATGTCCGGCGCGCCTACCATCATCGGGATCAGCCAGTTCGCGAGCCCCACGAAGGCCGGCATGATGGCGCCGAACACCATGATCAGGCCGTGATTGGTGGTCATCTGGTTGAAGAACTCGGGTTCGATGAACTGCAGTCCTGGCTGGAACAACTCGGCGCGTATTACCAGCGCAAAGCTGCCGCCGATCAGCAGCATCAGGCAGCTGAACCACAGGTACAGCGTGCCGATGTCTTTGTGATTGGTCGTGAACAGCCAGCGCGTCAAGCCGCGGGCAGGCCCGTGATGTTGATCGTCGTAATGCGTATCGATGACCGCGCTCATGGCTTGCCCCTACTCCTGCGCCGCCAGCCAGTCGAGCACGTCGACAGGCTGGGTTACGTCGCCGGTGTCGTTACCCCAGGAATGACGCTCGTAGTGCACTACCGCTGCCAGTTCAGCCGCGTTCAGCTGCTGACCGAAGGCCGTCATTGCGGTGCCGGGCACCCCTTCGTATACCTGTCTAATATGCTCGTCCCGCGCGCCGGTGGTGATCGCGCCACCCGCCAGAGCCGGGAACACCGGCGGCAATCCCTTGCCATCGGGCTGGTGGCAAGAGGCGCAGAACTTGCCGTAAGTTGCTCCGCCCAGCTGCAGCAACTCGTCTTCGGAGAACGTCTTGCCCGCCATCTTCTGGTACTCGGCATACTCGTCCACCTGCTGCGCATACCAGGCGTCATATTCGGGTTCGCTCACCGCCTCCACCACGATCGGCATGAAGCCGTGATCCTTGCCGCACAGCTCGGCGCACTGGCCACGATAGATGCCGGGTTCTTCGACGATGGTCCATAGCTCGTTCAACATGCCGGGGATTGCGTCCCGCTTGATGCCGAAGTCAGGCACCCAGAACGAGTGGATGACGTCGTTGGACGTCACCAGAAACCGGACTTTACGGTTCACCGGAATGACGATCGGTTTGTCGACCTCCAGCAGGTAAAACTCGTTTTTCGTTTGCCTGTTTTCGATTTCTCCCCTCGGCGTGCTGAGGTTTGAGAAAAACGACAGCGTTTTCTGCAGATCGTCGTCGAGGTATTTGTATTCCCATTTCCACTGGTAGCCGCGTACTTCGATGGTCAGGTCTTCGCCGCCGGTGTCATACATCCTGATCAAGGTACTGGTGGCCGGAACCGCCATGCCCACGAGAATCAGCAGCGGGACGACGGTCCAGAGGAATTCGATGCCGGTGTGTTCGTGAAAACTGGCCGGTTCATGACCGAGAGATTTTCGATGTCGGTACATCGAGTAGAACATGGCAGCGAACACCACGGCGCCGATGACACAACAGATGTAAAAGATCAGCATGTGCAGGTCGTACACGGCCCTGCTGATCTCGGTCACCCCAACGGGCATGTTGAGCTCGTCCGCCCAGGCCCTCGGCGTCAGGGTCAGCCCACCCAGCGCTATCGAACCCACCGACCATTGTTGCTCGTTCAACTTGCCCCGTCCTACCAACACAGTCCTACCAACACAGTCCTGCCAACACAGTCCCGCCAACACCGATGCAGCTACACCGCCTCCGACGCAACGCATTCCCGCGCTCAGCCTGCTACGATGAAGTCCCCAGACGCCAGAAAATCGGCGCGCGCAAGTATAGCAACGGCAGCCCAAGTGCGCGTGCGCTCCCCAAATAGGAATATCCACCCTGGATATTGGCAAGGGGCACAACACCGTAGTTGACTATTCTGCGACCTCTGAAATGTAGGTTATTTGTGGGACAGGACACTGGTGTCAGGCCGATGGCGTAAGCGATCCACGCAACTGCCCTTGCACGAGGTGGGAATTCTCGCTTGGCCGCTGATCGTCGCGAACATCTCACAGACCATGCTTGGCGTGGTCGACACTGCAATTCTCGGACACCTCGACGACCCCTTGCATCTGGGCGGGGTCGCCGTCGGTACTGCGATCTTCAGTTTCCTCTTCTGGGGATTCGGCTTTCTGCGCATGGGCACGACCGGCATGACGGCGCAGCTATCGGGCGCGGTCGAACGGGGTACCGAAGACAATGCCGCGCTGAAAGCCCTGCTCTGCCGTGCCGCGATGCTGGCCATCGGCATCGGCCTCGGCACCATCGCCTTGCGGCAGCCGCTGTTCAGCTACGGGGTCCAGGCGCTGGGCGCCGAACCGGCCGTCGCCGAAGCCACGCTGCTGTATACATCCATCCGGGTGTTCGGCGCACCGCTGGTACTGATCAACTTCGTCGCTACCGGCTGGCTGATGGGACTGCGTGCACCAAAAGCCGTACTGGCGATCATGGTGGCCATCAATCTGGCTAACGTGGTTCTCGATCTCGTGTTCGTGCTCGGTTTCGGCATGACAGTCGACGGCGTCGCCCTCGGTTCGGTGCTCGCGGAAGCGATCGGGTTGCTGCTGGCGGTGAGTCTGGTACGCGCACATTGGCGCCGGCTGCCCGGGCAGATCGCTGCGCGGCAACTGCTCTCCCTGGCGGCCTACCGCCAACTGATCGCCATCAACAGAGACCTCTTCCTGCGCACCCTGGCGCTGCTGAGCGTGTTTGCATTCTTCACCGCCGAGGGCGCGCGCCAGGGTGCCGCCGTGCTGGCAGCCAATGCCATTCTGTTGAACTTTTTCAACCTGTCGGCGCACGTGCTCGACGGGTTCGCCCAGGCAACGGAGGTGCTGGCCGGACGGGCCCTCGGTGGCCGTGACGTTCGCCGTTTTCACGCAGCAGTGGGTGCCGCATTGATCTGGTGCCTGGGAACCGCAATCGGCTATGCAACACTGATCGCGCTATTCAGCGCCCCGCTGATCGGGCTATTCACCGATCTGCAAACGGTGGTGAGCGTTGCGACCTCATACGTCGGCTGGTTGGTCGTCATTCCGCTGCTGGCGGCCATCTGCTTCCTGATGGATGGGGTCTTCATCGGCGCAACCAAAGCGCGGGCGATGCGCGACACGACGGTCGTGTCCACATTCGTGGTCGCACTGCCCATCTGGTGGCTGACTACGGCGCTGGGCAACCACGGCTTGTGGCTGGCGTTCGCCAGTTTTTTCGCCGCCAGAAGCGCAACCCTCGGCGGGGTTTACCTCTACTACAGCCGTACCAACAATTGGCTCAGCCCCGAACCGGCGCTACCGGACGGATGATTCCCACCGGGAAGGGCTCTTACCCCCGCTCTCGAATCATCGCCAGGACCGGAAGCGTTTCCGGGCGCACGCCAAACCACAACAGGAATGCTTCGGCCGCTTGTTCGACCAGCATTCCAAGCCCGTCGCATACGCCTGAGGCGCCATGCGCCGCGGCGTACTCGAGATACGGGCGCGAGTTCTCCCCATAGACCATGTCGTAAGCGAACGCGTTGCCGAACAGCTCCCCGACAACCCCGGGACGTCCGCCCTCCAGTCCCGCCGACGTACCATTGATGATCACGTCATAACCCGGGCGCAGCGCGTCCAGCGCCACCACCTTCAGGCGCGGATCTTCAAGACGTTCTGCAAGGATCTCGGCACGAGACCGGGTACGGTTGGCAATCACCAACTCGGCTGGATTCGCGCCCAGCAGCGGTCCCAGTATTCCCCGCACCGCGCCACCAGCACCCAGCACAAGCAGCCGCCGGCCCTCCAGTGAGATGCCACGGTTCTGCCGAAGGTCGCGCAGCAAGCCCAGGCCATCGGTATTGCAGCCTAGATAACCGTTGACGGAACGAATGATGGTATTCACTGCACCCGCGACCGAGGCATAGGGATCGCGTTCGGTGACCCACTGGTAGGCTCGTTCCTTGAAGGGCACCGTGACGTTCAGCCCACAGCCACCCGCACTGAAGAACTGCGCCACACACGCCTCGAAGCCGTCCATCGGCGCGAGCATACCGGAGTACTCCATCCTGACCTGGCACTGGCGGGCAAATGCCTCGTGAATGATCGGCGAGAGGCTGTGCCGAACGGGGTTGCCTACCACGGCGTACCGATCGATTGCCGTCATCGGGTCGATTGCGCTCTTGCGATTCGGCCGCTGTGCGCGATCCTGATCTCGCTTGCAGCGCCGCGGCCAACGATAGCGCCGCGGCCGACGAAATTGGTCTTCCCCGGCAAAACGAAATCCACGCGCTGGCCAAAATACGCCCGCGCCACCAGGGCATTGTGCGCGGGGGTGCGTCCAGCGGGATTTGCCGACGTGGAAATCAACGCGCTGCCGCACAACGCCGCCAGGCGACGCGCTTGCACATGGCCCGGGACACGAATCGCGACCGTGCCGTCGCTGGCCGCGACCCACGCGGGAAATCTGTGGTTGGGAACCACCCAGGTGACCGGTCCGGGCCAACTTGCAAGCACGTCATCGCGAATCGCTTTGCTCAAGCCGTCGAGTTCCGTGTCGAACTCGCCCGGGGCGCCGATCAGCACGAACCCTTTGTGCGCCTGCCGACCCTTCATTGCAGACACCCGTCGAACCGCCGATTCGGCGAACGGATCACAGGCGATTCCCCAAACCCCTTCGGTGGCATGCAGGATCACCCCGCCCGATAAAACAACACCGGCAGCGACTTCCAGTTGGAACCAATCGGCAGCGCGATCCTCAGCCATGCACTCATTCCCCGAGCTCAGCGCTCGGCCAGCTTCTCCGCCAATGCGTCGTTCTGTCGCGCCACTTTGTCGGCATTCGCGTCGCGATCCGCTCGCAGCGCCGTATCTATCTCAGTATCTGCAAGGCCCAGTATCTGCGCCGCCAGATAGGCTGCGTTGCGAGCGCCGGCTTTGCCCACCGCCACCGTGGCGACGGGAATGCCACCCGGCATCTGCACCGTGGAAAGCAGCGCATCAAATCCAACCAGCGGCCCCGCATCGATGGGCACGCCAATCACCGGCCGTACCGTGTGCGCGGCAACCGCGCCGGCCAGGTGGGCTGCCAAGCCGGCCGCACAGATAAACACGGCGCAACCGCGCTGCTCCGCGTCTTTCACGTGGGACGCGGTGGCCGTCGGCGTCCGGTGCGCCGAGGTGACCATGACCTCGTGCTTCACGCCCAGTTGCTCGAGCACCTCCACCGTAGATTCCATGATCGGCCAATCGGATACCGATCCCATCAGAATGCTCACCCAGGTTGCGTGTTGTTCCGCCACATTCGGCTCCACCAGACGTTTTCCGTCGCTATCGAGGGGGGCGCCGAATATACCCGTCGTCAACGGCCCGGACAAATCCTTTGAGCTCGAGCTCAGTCAGCAGACTCAGGGTCCGCGAAGCTGGCTCGCCCAGCATTTCCACCAGCACTTCCGTCGGCCTGCCATCCGCGCCAGTCAGGTCAAGCAGGCGAACTTCCACCTCGGTCAACCCGGATTCCTCAGCCGTCGTCGCGCGGCTCGCCTCACGGATCGATTCGCGGACGGAGGCGTCGACGCCCAACGCGGCGTACACGTCTTCGATGCCTTCGACCAGGGCAGCACCATCCTTGAGCAGGCGGTGACACCCGCGATGCGCGCCCGCAGCTACCGGCCCCGGAACTGCGAGCACGTCGCGACCCTGCTCCAGCGCCATTCGCGCAGTGATCAGCGAACCGCTTCGCTGCGATGCTTCAACCACAAGGACAGCCTCCGTGAGCCCGCTGATGATCCGATTGCGCTCCGGGAAAAAATAGGGACGCGGCGGCCAACTCGGCGGGTACTCGCTGAGCAGCGCGCCGCCTGTTTCCAGGATCCGTCGCGTCAGGCCACGGTGTTGCGCGGGATAGCAATGGGCGTGCCCGTGACCCAGCACGGCCACGGTGCTGGAGCCCGCCTGCAGGGCGCCGCGATGAGCCGCGCCATCCACTCCGCTGGCAAGCCCGCTGACCACCACGCACCCGCATCGGCTGAGCCCCTCGGCGAGGTCGGTGGCAAGCATCGTAGACGTTGACGTGCACCGGCGGCTGCCGACAATCGCAACGCCGCGATCGTCCAGCGACCGCGTGGCGCCGCGCACGAACAGCGCCAGGGGCGGGTCCGGAATCTCCGCCAGCAACGGCGGGTAACCCAATTGCCCGAGGTACAGCATCGACACGTTGCGCCGTTTCATCGCCGCAGATTCGATAGCGATTTCTCGAGCGACCAGCGCATCGGTCGACGCCACCCGATCGAGCAGCATTCTGGCCAGGGAGCGGCCACGCGGCGCCGCAGCCAGCACTTCGAGCGCTTCGCGGATCCGCATACCGTGCTGCATCAACGGCGCCAGCGCTCGTCGTACCGCCGGTCGAGACACGCCCGAATGGGTGAGCACGGCGAGCAGATCTGCGCGCTCGTCAGCCGGCACCGGACCACATCTGTCGCGTCTGCATCGAACCATGCTACGCAAACGAAACGCGCCTCATTCGAGGCGCGTTGCTATCAGCGATGTGCGATATCGCCCCCGGGGTCAGGGACTGCTAGGGGTTGCGAACCTCGTCGTCGACTGCGAGGGGCCGTTCCGCCGCCAGCACGAGACCGTAGGAGAGTTTTTCGAAGGTCCTAAAGACCATCATCACTCCGGCCCGCTCCGAGGGGAGCTGTACCATTTCGTTGGCAATCCGGTCACGGGCCAGCGCGCCGCGTCGGTAGATCGCCAGTACATGGCCTATCTCAATCCCTTCGCGTTCACCACGATTGATGACCACCACATCGAACTGACCCACTTGGGTCACCCCGCCGAAGACTGAAATGATCGCGCCGTGGACATCGGCGTCCGGTGCGGTCGGGAAGAACGTGGAATTCACCCGTCGCTCCTCCGTCGGCAACACGCGATCACCTATCTGGACTTCCTCCCGCGACTCGCTGATGAACAGCGTCGAGATGTCACCTTCCTGGGCAGACAATCTGCCGATTCCCAGATAAGTGGCTTCCTGCCCAAGGACTTCACCAGTTTCGGGATCGACGTACATGGGACCCTTACGAACGAAGTTGTAAGCCGACGTACCGGGGAGGTCGCCACGCACGTATACGACGTCGCCGCCACCGAGAACTAAGCGCTCACTGTCTCCTTGAACCACGTATGGCGCACCCAGAAGAACCTGTGGCGGGACTACTCTGTTCTGCACGAGGAACCCCTGGATGGCTTCCAGGCTTATCGCCGGGATGGCCGACTCCAATGGGGTCGCGCGAATTCGCGGTTCCAGCCTGCCGTCACTGGACGGGGACACCTTGTACGTCCGGCCCGCATCACCACGATCCAGCATCAACGCCGGTTCTCCGTCGATATACACCAACCGCAGGCGATCGCCCGGATAAATGAGGTGAGGGTTTTCGATCTGAGGGTTGACCCGCCACAGTTCCGGCCACAGCCACGGCCTATCGAGGAACATTCCGCTGATGTCCCACAGGGTATCGCCTTTGACGACCGTATAGACGTCTGGGTGGCCTTCCTTGAGGTACTGCCCGAGCCCACCGGCGGTTTGCGCTGCCGCTACCAGACTGATCAAACAGGCAGCAAGCAAAACAGGGAGTGATTTCCACATGTTTTGATTCCTTCTATGATATGTGCAGCAGGTCTCGCCCGGCAGGTCCTCTAGACCGACACGTGTCCAACGAGTGGCCAACGAGAATACAAAAAGTCATTATGGTTCCGAATCTTAGCAGCACTATTTACACCAATACTAGAGATAGATCACACGGCTAATGGCGCGCTTGAACATATTGGAATATCCGGATCCGCGGCTTCGTACCAAGGCCAAACCCGTGGTGCGCGTCGACGACCGCATTCGTCGGCTGATCGATGACCTCCTGGAAACGATGTACGACGCTCCCGGCATCGGTCTCGCGGCAAGCCAGGTCGATGTTCACGAACGCATTATCGTGGTGGACGTGTCCGAACAACGTGATGAACCCTACGCATTCGTCAATCCAACCCTCGAACTGGCGGGAGATCTGGTGGACACGGAGGAAGGGTGCCTGTCCGTGCCAGGTTTCTACGAAGTGGTCGAGCGCGCGGAACGTGCCACCGTAAGGGCCCTCGGGCGTAGCGGTGAAATCATCGAGATGGCCACGGAAGGAATGTTGGCGGTCTGCATACAGCACGAATGCGACCATCTCGAAGGCAGACTGTTCGTCGACTATCTGTCCACCCTGAAACGCCAGCGAATTCGCAAGAAACTCGACAAACAGCATCGCCAGAGGGCCTGAGGATGCCGGTCGCGGGCGTCGGGCTCCAGCTCGGGTTTGCGGGTTCCCCGCCGTTTGCGGCGCACGTCCTGCGCCGCCTCATCGCCGACGGGAATGTTCCGAAGTTAGTACTCACTCAGCCGGACCGTCCCTCCGGCAGGGGGAAACGCTTGACACCAAGCGCAGTGAGCACGACCGCCTCGAACGCGGGAATCGAGGTCTTTACACCTGCTGACCTGCGCGCTGCCGACGCCGTAGAACGGCTCTCGGCTGCGCATCTGGACGCGCTGGTGGTGGTTGCCTACGGCTTGATCCTGCCCACCGAGATACTCAACCTGCCACCGTACGGTTGCATTAACGTCCACGCTTCGCTGTTGCCGCGCTGGCGCGGGGCAGCACCCATCGAACGCGCCATGCTCGCGGGCGATGAGCGCACCGGGATCACGATCATGGCCATGGATGAAGGCCTGGATACGGGCGCCGTCTATCTGACCGGCGAAACACCCATTCTGCCCACCGATACGGGCGATACGTTGCGCGTCCGGCTTGCCGACCTCGGCGGCGAATTGCTGACCCAGGTGTTGACGAACTTGAAGGATCTGCCCGCTCATGTGCCTGTTCCACAGGACGACGTGGGCGCCTGCTATGCGGCCAAACTGAAACCGGAAGAGGCCCGCATCGACTGGACGCAACCCGCCGTCGAACTGGCGCGCAAGGTCCGGGCATTCAACTCACGCATGCCGGCTTTTGCGTACCTCGCTGAGCAGCGAATCAGGATTCTTCTGGCGGACGTAGACCCGCAGGCCAGTAACGCCGCCCCGGGGACCATTGTCGAGGCGACCCACGGCGGCCTGGCCGTGGCAACCGGCGAAGGCCGGCTCGTGATCAGGACGTTGGCCATGCCGCGCGGCAAGGGCAAGCCAATGTCCGTGGCCACCGCGCTCAACGGTTACGCCGAGCTGCTGGCCCCCGGACGGCGCTTCGATGGCTAGGCAACGACGCCTCGACCCGCGAGTCGCGGCAGCGCGCGTGGTCCACCGGGTGGCATTCAAAGGCCGTTCCATGGATGCGCCAGCCGCGCCCGCAACAAGAGCGGGTCATCCACCCGAGAGCACCTACGCGAACGCCAAGGATGCCCGACTCAGCACGGAATTGGCCTATGGCAGCGTTCGACACTATTTTTCGCTGCGCGACCTCGTCGACCAGGTACTCGACGAGCCCCACGCCAGGCTCGATTCGTTGGTGCTGAGCTTGCTGATCGTGGGCGCCTATCAGTTGCGGCATACCCGTATACCCAGTTATGCGGCGGTCAACGAAACAGTGGCCGCCACCCGGAGCCTGAACAAGCCCTGGGCGCGCAAGCTGGTCAACACAGTATTGCGGCGACTGCCCGGGACCGAGATACGAACCGATGATGAGGAAGCCCGGTTCGATCACCCGGCCTGGTTGATCGACGCAATCCGCCGCGACCACCCCGGTTCCTGGGAATTGATTCTCGACGCCAACAACAGCCGGGCCCCCCAGAGCCTCCGAGTCAACCGTCGACATCAGTCCCGACAGGCCTACCAGGCCACGTTGCAGGACGCTGGGCTCGACGCTGCACCGGGGATGGTTCCCGAAGCCCTGCTGCTCGCCTCGCCGGTTCCAATAGAACGCCTGCCGTGTTTCGCCGAGGGCGCCGTCAGCGTCCAGGATGAAGGAGCACAGCTCGCCGCGGGATTGCTGGCGGCGCAACCGGGCCAACGCGTGCTGGATGCCTGCGCGGCGCCGGGAGGCAAGGCATTTCACATTCTGGAGACCTGTCCTGATGTCGAGGTCCTGGCGATCGACGCGAACGCTGAGCGCGTTGCGGTCATGCAGAAAGAGTGCCGGCGCCTCGGCTTCGATCCGGGTTTTGTCCAGACGGGTGATGGGACTCGCTTGGATTGGTGGGACGGGCGTCCGTTCGATCGGATTCTGCTCGACGCACCCTGCAGCGGCTCGGGGACCTTGCGCCGCCACCCGGATATCAAGCTGCTGAAAAAGGCCACCGATCTGGCCGCATTCCAGGCGATTCAACGTAAACTAGCCGCAACTGTTTGGCAGACCCTCGCTCCGGGCGGAATTCTGTTGTACTGCACGTGCTCCATTCTTAACGACGAAAACGACGCGGTGCTCGAACACTTCTTCCGCGAGCACCGGGACGCGCAGCCTGTTGCGCTGGATGACGTCGGCTGGGGCACGGCCACCCGCTACGGACGCCAACTGGTTCCGTCGAAGGGTGGTCCCGACGGTTTTTACTATGCTCTTGTGGTTCGCCGTAAGGTTCGCCGCAAGGTTCGCGCCGCCAGCACACCATGAAGATTCTGATTGTAGGCGCCGGCCAGGTCGGAGGGTCTCTGGCCGAGCACCTGTCCAATGAAGAGTTCGACGTGACGCTGGTCGATCGCGACGCCGCCAGGCTCGCGGAACTTCGGGAACGGCTCGACATCCAGACGGTGACCGGTCAGGCGCCGCATCCCGACGTGATGCGTCAGGCCGGCGCCGACGACGCCGACATGCTGATCGCGGTAACCGATAGTGACGAAGTCAACATGGTCGCCTGCCAGGTGTGCTACTCGCTGTTTCGAACGCCGAAAAAAATTGCCCGTATCCGATCTGCGTCGTACCTCACCCGAGAGGGCTTGTTCAGTCAGGAGCACATGCCGATCGACGTGCTCATCAACCCCGAGCAGGTGGTCACCGAGCAGATACGTCAACTGCTGGAACACCCTGGCGCGTTGCAGGTGGTGAATTTTGCGGACGGACGGGTCCAGCTGGTCGCGGTAAAAGCGTACTACGGCGGTCCGCTGGTCGGTCAGGAGCTGCGCTTTCTCCGGCAACGGATACCCAACGTCGACACCCGGGTGGCGGCGATCTTCAGGCGCGGACGAGCCATCATCCCGGAGGGCGATACGGTCATCGAAGCTGACGACGATGTGTTTTTCATCGCCGCGACGGAACACATCAGCGCGATCATGAGCGAGCTGCGCCGCGTCGAACGGCCCTATCGTCGCGTGATCATCGCCGGCGGCGGCCTGATCGGCGAACGCCTGGCGCAGGAGATCGAGACGATGTTCTCCGTGAAGGTCATCGAGCACAACGCGGAGCGCTGCGCGCAGCTCGCCGAGGGGCTCTCCAATGCGGTGGTGCTGCACGGCGACGCGACCGACAAAGAGTTACTGCTCGAAGAGAACATCGAACATACCGACGTGTTCTGCGCGCTGACCAACGACGACGAAGTGAATATCATGTCGTCGTTGCTGGCGAAACGCCTCGGCGCCCGGCAGGTAATGGCGCTCATCAACAAACCCTCCTACGTCGATCTGGTCCAGGATGGACAGGTGGACATCGCGATTTCACCTCAGCTCGCGACGACAAGCATTCTGTTGACGCACGTCAGACGCGGCGATGTGGCTCAGGTGCACCGCTTACGTCGCGGTGCTGCAGAGGCGATGGAGGCGATCGCTCACGGTCGACCGGAAGAGTCACGGGTGGTCGGCCGGCGGATCAGCGACATCGATCTGCCGCCGGGGGCCAGTATCGGCGCCCTGGTGCGTGGTGACGAGGTGCTGATCGCCCACGACGACCTCGTGGTGGAGAACGATGACCACGTGATTCTGTTCCTCATCGACAAGCGCCGGGTGGCCGCGGTCGAGCGACTGTTTCAGGTCGGCTTGTCGTTCTTCTAACGGCCCGTGCACTTTTCCGTCATCATTCGCGTGACCGGCATCCTGCTGATGCTGTTCAGCCTGCTGCTGGCACTGCCGGGCCTGTTGGCGCTGTCGCTGGGCGAACCCACCGCGGCCCCATTCTTCAACGCATTCGGGATTACCCTGCTCGTGGGCCTGGTGGCATGGCTACCGACCCGTACCCACCGTGAGTTGCACAGCCGTGATGGTTTCATGATCACCGCGCTGTTCTATCTCGGCCTCGGCCTGTTCGGCGCGCTGCCTTTTTACCTGTCCGGCACCGTCTCGGCATCCTTCGTCGACGCCGCCTTCGAGTCGATGTCCGGGCTCACCACCACCGGCGCAACCGTGCTTTCGGGCCTCGATGAGCTTCCTCGCTCCCTGCTGATGTACCGTGCGTTGCTGCAGTGGTTGGGTGGCATGGGCATCATCGTGCTGGCGGTCGCGGTGCTGCCGATGCTCGGCATCGGGGGCATGCAGCTGTATCGGGCGGAGTCACCAGGCCCGGGCAAAGACAGCAAGCTGACGCCACGAATTACCGAGACCGCCAAAGCGCTGTGGTACCTGTACCTCGGTCTAACCGTGACGTGTGCGATCTGCTATCGGTTGGCGGGCATGTCGGGCTTCGACGCCATCGCACACAGCTTCTCGACGGTGGCAATCGGGGGCTTTTCGACGCACGACGCCAGCATCGGTTACTTCGACAGCCCGCTCATCGAGTCCGTCGCGATTGTCTTCATGGTGATCGCGGGAATCAACTTCGGTCTGCACTTCATGGCCATCCGCCGGCGCAATCTCGTTCCCTATCTGCGCGACGCGGAGTTCACTTTCTACCTCGCCGTGCTGATTGGTATTGCCATTATCGTGTGCGCCCTGCTGTACCTCGGCGATACCGACCAGGCACTGCGCAAAGGCATATTCCACACCGTGTCCATTGCCACCACGACCGGTTTCACCACCGAGGACTTCAGCCTCTGGCCATCCGTCACGCCGTTCCTATTGCTGTTTGCCGCATTTGCGGGCGGCTGCGGGGGATCCACCGCTGGAGGCATCAAGATGATGCGCGTACTGCTGATCTACAAACAGGGGATGCGGGAGATCAAACGGCTGATTCACCCGTCCGGAGTGTTTCCCGTGAAACTCAATCGCCGCGTGGTTTCAGACCGCGTGATGGAGGGGGTCTGGGGTTTCTTCGCCGCGTACGTCATCCTTTTCATGACGATACTCAGCGTGGTAATGGCGATATCGCCCATTGATTTTGTTACCGCGTTTTCAGCCGTGGGAGCGTGCCTCAACAATCTTGGCCCGGGCCTGGGTGCGGTGGCATTGGACTACGCCGATCTCTCTTCACCCGTGAAGTGGATTCTGATCTTCACCATGCTGCTTGGCCGGCTGGAGATATTCACATTGTTGGTGCTGCTTACGCCAGCCTTCTGGAAACGCTGAGATGGGCGTGAACGTGCTACGCGACCCGGCGCTTGGAACTACCAAGCGCCCTAATCGACCAGGTGGCGTTCGACGTCACTCTGACGACACTCGCGGTGACGAAAACATTCACGCACATGATCATTCACCAGACCCGCGCTCTGCATGAAGGCATAGCAGATGGTGGGTCCCACAAACTTGAAACCGCGTCGCTTGAGGTCCTTGGACAAGCGAGCCGCGGTATCAGTGGTGGAAGGCACGTCGTCCATGGTTTCCCAACTGTTATGGAGAGGGGCATGGTCCACCCACGACCAGAAATAGCACACCGCTCCCATCTCGTTTTCCAGCGCCAGAAAACATCGAGCATTTTCCCGGAGCGCCTGAACCTTGCCACGGTGCCTGATGATGCCCGGGTCCGTGAGCAGACCCTCGACATCGGCTTCGGTCAACCTGGCGAGCCGGGTGGCATCGAAGCCGTGAAAGACGGTGCGCATGTGGCGCCGCTTTTTGAGGATGGTGATCCAGCTCAGTCCTGCCTGCATTCCCTCCAGGACGAGCAGTTCGAACAGTTGGCCAGCGTCACGGCAGGGCACGCCCCACTCAAGGTCGTGGTAACGACGATATAGCGAGTCCCGCTCACTCCAGGGACAGCGCGTTGTTTTGACCATCGAATCCAATTGCCTCAAGATTGCGCCGCAAATCTTACGCGACAAGTTCTGATGGTGCCTGTGCTTCCGGCCACACACGTATCTATACCCACACTGAGGCTGCTGGTAGGACGATCCTGATCATGGCGCGATTGCGCGGACTCATTTTCTACCTGGGGTACATCCTGATAACCGTGATATGGGGCGCGATGGCGGTGCTCATCGCCTGGTTGCTGCCGTTCCGCTTGCGCTTCCGCTTCGTCATCGGCGGCTGGACCTCGGCAGTGCTCACCTGGCTTCGGCTGTCCTGCGGCATCCGCTACCGCGTCGAAGGGCTGGAAAACATTCCCCAGACGCCTTGCATCGTGTTTGCCAAGCACGAGAGCACCTGGGAAACCCTGATGGTGCAGCAGTTGTTCTACCCCCAGGCCACCCTCATAAAGAAACAACTGCTGCTGATTCCATTTTTCGGCTGGGCGTTTCGCCTGCTCCGACCCATTGCAATCGATCGCAGCGATAGCCGAGGCGCACTGCGCACGTTGATCCGCGAGGGCTCCGAGCGACTGGCCAGCGGCATCTGGGTGTTGCTGTTCCCCGAGGGCACGCGCGTCCCCCCAGGCACCATCGGCAAATTCCAGGCCGGCGGCGCAGCCCTGGCCGAAGCGACTGCCAGCCCGATACTGGTCGTCGCGCACGATTCCGGGCGTTTCTGGCCTGCCCATGAGCTCGCCAAACGGGCCGGAACAATCACCGTAAGAATTTCGCCACCGATCTCGACGGAAGGTAAAAACCGTAAAGAAATCAATAGGTTGGCGAGAGCCTGGATGTCAGAAGCGGTCGCCGATCTGAACGTGGATCACACGTCCAGGTTGACCACGGACAGCGCATTCGACTCGATGAAGTCCCGCCTGGGTTCCACCTGATCACCCATCAAGGTGGTAAACATCTGATCCGCACCGATCGCGTCATCGACCGTCACGCGCAGCATTCGTCGGACCTCCGGGTCCATCGTCGTTTTCCACAGCTGATCGGGGTTCATTTCACCTAGGCCCTTGTAACGTTGGATGTCCACGCCTCTGCGCGCTTCCGTCATGAGCCAGTCCAACGCGGATTCGAAGTCCTGTACCGGCCTGTTCCGCTCGCCGCGCTGCACGAACGCACCCTCCTCTAACAGCCCTGTCAGTTGCCCGCTAATTTCAGTTACCAGGCGATAGTCCGCAGAGCGAAAGAAATCCTGGCTCAAGAGAAAATCTTCCGTTACTCCGCGCAACGTCCTGCGAACGTTGGGCAGGTAGACATGATGCTCCTGATCGAACTGGAGCGTTGCTTCAAACTCAACCCCAGCGTCGTCGGTGACAAAGCGTTCCTTGAGCAGGTCGACCCAGGTCTGGACCGTCGCCTCGTCGCTGAGGTCCGCCACTGATAACGTGGGCATTTCCAGGAAAAGCCGGGTTACTTGCAAGGGATAGACACGGCCAAGAGATTCGAGCCGGGTCACGACCTCACGATATCCCCGAACCAGTTGCTCGAGGCTTTCGCCCTTGAGCGGCGGCGCCTCCGGATTAACGTACAATTCAGCTCCATCCAGGGCCAACTGCAGGAAATGCTCCTGCAACTCGCCTTCGTCCTTGACGTACTGCTCTTGTTTGCCTTTCTGCACCTTGTACAACGGCGGCTGCGCAATGTAGATATAGCCACGTTCCAAGAGCTCCGGCATCTGCCGGAAGAAAAAGGTCAGCAGCAGCGTGCGGATATGAGAACCGTCCACATCGGCATCGGTCATGATGATGACCCGGTGATAGCGTAGCTTGTCCGGGTCGAACTCGGTGCGCCCTATTCCGCAACCAAGGGCGGTGACCAGCGTACCGACCTCGACCGATGACAGCATCTTGTCGAAGCGCGCTTTTTCGACGTTCAGGATCTTGCCGCGCAATGGCAATATTGCCTGTGTCCGGCGGTCCCGGCCTTGCTTTGCAGACCCCCCCGCAGAGTCACCCTCCACCAGATACAGTTCGCACAGCGCAGGGTCTTTCTCCTGACAATCCGCGAGCTTTCCGGGCAATCCAGCGATGTCCAGCGCGCCTTTGCGCCGCGTCAACTCTCGAGCCTTGCGCGCTGCTTCCCGCGCCCGCGCCGCATCGATCATTTTGGTCACGACCGCACGAGCGTCCTGGGGATGCTCGTCAAGAAAGGCTGAAAAGAAGCGCGCCAACTCCTGCTCGACCGCCGGTTTCACTTCGCTGGACACCAGCTTGTCCTTCGTCTGGCTGGAGAACTTGGGATCAGGCGCTTTAACCGATACCACGGCCGTTAGTCCCTCCCGCGTATCGTCGCCGCTGGTCGCCACGTTCACCTTATTCAGAAACCCTTCGCGCTCGATGTACGCGTTGAGCGTGCGGGTCAATCCGCCCCGGAAACCCGCAAGATGTGTCCCCCCGTCGCCCTGTGGGATGTTGTTCGTGTACGCAAATACCTGTTCCTGGAAGCTGTCGTTCCACTGCATGGCGATCTCGACGCCGATCCCGTCTTCGCGCACCGTGTCGAAGTGAAATACCGCATTCAGCGGTGTTTTGTTGCGATTGAGGTATGCAACAAACGCCTTAAGACCCCCATCGTACTTGAATTCCTCCTGTTTGCCCGTGCGCTCATCGATCAGGGTAATTGCAACACCCGAGTTCAGGAACGCCAGCTCCCGCAATCGCTTAGCGAGAATGTCATAGTGAAATTCGATGTTGTTGAAGGTCTCCGCGGAAGGCCGGAAGTAACATTCGGTTCCCCTGCTGTCGGTCTCACCCACGATTTCCATAGGTGCCTCGGGGACGCCCATCCGATAGACCTGCTGATGGACCCTGCCATCACGCCGCACGGTCAGCCGGAACTCTTCGGACAGCGCGTTAACCACGGAAACACCCACTCCGTGCAGCCCGCCCGACACCTTGTAGCTGTTGTCGTCGAACTTTCCGCCGGCATGCAGAGTCGTCATGATGACTTCCGCCGCCGACACGCCCTCCTCCGCATGAATGTCGACAGGAATTCCACGTCCATTGTCACGCACCGTGATGGATTCGCCGGGGTGCATGATTACCTGGATCGAATCGCAGTGGCCGGCCAGGGCTTCATCGATGGAGTTGTCCACGAGCTCTTGGACCATATGGTGCAGGCCGGTCCCGTCTTCGGTGTCTCCGATGTACATTCCCGGACGTTTTCGCACGGCGTCGAGCCCGCGTAATACTTTGATGTTCCCGGAGTCGTAGGTTTCGTCGGACATATACGTCTATTCCTCAGCCATCGATCAGGCGACAAGCGCCTTGTTCCACGTGAAACGTTCGGAACCCCAACTTATAGCCCGCCAGGGGTTCCAGCTGCGTCGTGCCGGTCGTGATCACCTGGCATTGTTCTTCACTGAGCAATTCGAAGAATTTCAACCGGTGTGCGTCGTCGAGCTCCGCACCGACGTCGTCGATCAGGAACACGCTGTCGGCTCCCGTCTGTGCCCGTGTTTTCCTTGCCTGGGCAAGGTGAAGGCCGCTTGCCAGGAGTTTCCCCTGGCCGCGCGACAGGACATCCGAAGCGCGGCCCTGCGCTACGGTGAGTCGCAGTTCGGCCCGGTGCGGACCGCTCTGCGTAGCACCAGATTTTACCTCGCGAAGCACCGTCTCCACCAATGTTTCTTCGAGAGTCCGATCATCGGGCCAGCCGGGCTCGTAGGCCAGCTGGACAGCAAGCTCCGGCGCCAGCCGCTGCATGATTTCTTCCACCAGCGGACCCAAACCAGCGACGTACTCACGTCGCTGCAGGTCTGCACGCCGCGCGAACTCCAGAAGCTGCACGTTCCATGCCTCTAATGCAACCGGCAGCTTGCGGATATCACCCCGCGCTTCCCGAAGCAACGCATTGCGCTGCCTGACGGCGCGCTGATAGCCGCGCAAATCGTCGAGGTGTTCTCGTTTCACGTGGAACGCTCCCCAGTCGAGGAACGAACGGCGCGCCGCCGGGGTGCCAAATACCAGGCCAGACGCTTCCGGAAGCATTAGCTGGATTGGCAGCAGGCTTGCCAGCTCGGAAACCTTGCGGCCTGCCACACCATCGAGTCGCAGTTCCCGACCGTCGGTGCGATCACGCGATATCGCCGCCGAACGGCGCAGTCCATCCGCATCGAGCTCGGCGCGCACGACCAACCGGTCTTGGTCTCGAGCAATTACGTTCGCAATGCGATTCGTCCGAAACGACCGGCCTCGGAACAGCAGATAGATCGCCTCTAGAAACGCCGTCTTGCCCGCGCCATTCGGTCCGGCAAAATGATTCAATCCAGGAGAAAGATCGACGCTGAGAGATGTCAGATTGCGAAAACCCCAGACCTCCGCACGTTCCAGGCGCATCGCTTCACGTCCCGCCCATCAGAGGCACGTCCCCCGGGCCATCCTCCTGCGCATCCTCCTGCGCATCCTCCTGCGCATCAGAGGCGCATAGGCATTACGACGTAGACGGAGTCATCGGCTCCCGGGCCTTCAATCAGCGCGGAGCTGTTTGCGTCGTTGATGCTGATCCGCACCGTCTCAGTGTCCAGCGCGTTCAGGACATCCTGGAGATAGCTCACGTTGAAGCCTATTTCCATGGGACTGCCGCTGTATTCAATGGCGACGATCTCCTCGGCCTCTTCCTGCTCGGGATTGTTCGCCTGGATGGTGACCTGCTCTGGCTCCAGCAACAAACGTACGCCCCGATACTTCTCGTTTGACAGGATGGAAGCTCTGTAAAACGCCTGCTTTAATGTTTCGCGATCACTTATCAACGCATTTTCGCTATCCGCCGGAATCACTTTGTCATACTCCGGGAAGCGCCCGTCAACCAGCTTGGTCGTAAGTGTGTAGCCGCCCTGACTGGCTCGAAGGTGGTTCTTGCCGAGGGTGATGTACACGGGATCGTCCCCATCCCCCAGCAGTCGTCCCAATTCAACCACCCCCTTGCGCGGCACGATCACCTGCACGCGATCCGCCCCCGGAACCCCCTTGTCCAGCGTACACATAGCCAAACGATGCCCGTCCGTCGCCACGGTCCGGATATGCTCGGAAGAAACCTCGAGCAGCAGGCCGTTGAGAAAGTATCTGACGTCCTGCTGCGCCATCGAGAACCCCGTCTGATCCAACAGGCGTTGCAGATCCGAATGCGAGGTGGTGAATTCGATATCCCCGGGAGCGCTCTCCACCCGAGGGAAGTCCGCCACCGGCAGCGTTGCCAGCGAAAACCTACTGCGACCAGAACGAACGATCGCCCGGTCGGCTTCAGCCTCAACCGATACCTGGGAATTTTCCGGTAGCGCGCGCCATATATCGGCCAGCTTGCGGGCCGGAATCGTCGCTTCCCCGACCTGCTCCACCTGCACGCCTTCAGTGACCCTCGCCACCAGTTCCACTTCGAGATCTGTACCGGTCAGCGACACGCCCTCGCTGTCCACGATCACCAGCAGATTCCCGAGCACCGGCAACGTCTGGCGACGCTCCACGACGCCCGTGACCAGTTGCACCGCCCTGAGCAACGTCTCACGGTCAGTGGTGAATTTCATAGCTAAACCTCTTACCAGCGCCTCTTACCAAGCTCGGCGCGAACAGCCGTGGCGCCACACCTGCCAACCGGTCCGCAAGCTAGGTTGAAACGAGACGATTCAGATTGCGATAGTCTTCCGCGACATCCGCGCTCGATTCCTTGAGTTCGGCAATCCTCCGACACGCATGCATCACCGTCGTATGATCCCGACCGCCAAATGCGTCGCCGATCTCTGGCAACGAGTGATTAGTATGTTCCTTGGCGAGGTACATCGCCATCTGCCGGGGACGCGCGATGCTGCGGCTGCGACGCTTTGACAACAGGTCGGATATCTTGACCTTGTAGTACTCGGCGATTGTACGCTGAATGCTCTCGATGGAAACGTGACGCTCCTGAATAGCGAAGAGATCCCGCAACGCTTGCTTCACCTGATCGATGGAAATCCGTCGGCCAGTGAAGCGCGCGTTCGCCATCACGCGTTTGAGCGCGCCTTCGAGTTCGCGCACATTGGAACGGATTCGTTCGGCAATGAAGAACGCGATGTCCGGTGCCAGGTCCACACCCTCGAGTTCAGCCTTCTTCATCAGGATCGCGACTCGGGTTTCGAGCTCCGGCGGTTCGACCTCTACCGTGAGACCCCAGACGAACCGGGATTTGAGGCGTTCCTCCAGCCCGTCGATCTCGCTCGGATAGCGATCGCAGGTCAACACCATCTGGTGGCCCCGCTCGAGCAGCGCGTTGAACACGTGGAAAAACTCCTCCTGGGATCGCAGCTTGTTCGCAAAGAATTGAATGTCGTCGATCAGCAGCGCATCCACCGAACGGTAATAACGCATGAACTCTTCCATGGTGCCTTGCTGCAGCGCTTTGACCATGTCCTGAACGAATCGCTGTGAGTGCAGGTAGACCACCTTCGACTCGGGGTCTTTGTCGACAATGGCGTTGCCGACCGCTTGCATCAGGTGGGTCTTGCCTAGACCGACGCCGCCATACAGCAGCAACGGGTTGTAGGACAGCCCAGCGTTCTGCGCCACCTGCATTGATGCCGCCTTAGCAATCTCGTTAGATTTACCCTCGACGAACGCCTCGAAAGTAAATGCCCCGTTGAGATCGTTGCGCGCGCCGGAGGCACGCCCGTCCACCCGCAACGGCACCCCCGCTGGGACGTCGCTGCCGATATCAAGCGCAACATCAAGCGGGTTTGCCGGGTCCCCTTCCTGATCCAACACCTCTCCGATACGCCGCAAAAATCGGGACTCCACATGATCTTTCACGTACCGGTTCGGCGCCAAAAGCGTAATCCCCCCGTCGGACTGCCGGGCCTGCAGCGGCCGGATCCAGGTGTTGAATTGATCAGAAGAGAGTTCGTGTTCCAGGCGATCGAGGCACTTGTGCCACACCGAATTTGCCACCGACTATGTCCCCCGCAGTGTCGCTTTTGGTTTTTTCGACAGTCTAATGGCTTCGAAGATACACGGCTATGTGCATTTCAACCTGAACGCGAAATCTTCGGAAGATCACTGCATTCCTCAGGCATTCCCGCTCCGAAATCACGACCCTCGACCTAGCGCCTGTGACTAACCTGTGGGTGAATCTGTGGAGAGCGTGTGGATAACTTTACCAGCCGTGCCAGTGGGGATAACCAGGTAGTTTTTGCGCGTCGTTTTCAGCGGATACACACAGCTTAGCGGGCGCCACAACCCTATCGCAAACAACAGCTTGGTATGCTTACCCACAGAACCCGACCCTCTCAACAACTAACCATCACAACTCTCTATACTCTCAATACTAAAAGGCAAAATCTTATTGAACCCTTGCAGAGTGGCGCCGGCTCGATCAGCGTAAATTGACACCTCCTGGTGCGGCACCTAAAATCGCGCTCCCTTTTTCCAGGTGCCCGACATGAAGCGGACCTTCCAACCAAGCGTCATCAAGCGGAAGCGCACTCATGGTTTCCGGGCTCGCATGGCGACCCGCGGCGGCCGCAAAGTGATCAACGCCAGGCGTGCCAAAGGGCGCAAGCGCCTCTCGGCGTAGTATCAGCGACGCCCGCTCGTTCGATTACCGTGCGTTTTTCCCGCGCCTGCCGTCTGCGAAGCAGGCCGGAGTTCGACCGGGTGTTCAAGGAGGCGCAACTGCGCGTCCGCGAGGGTCCGCTCAGAGCCTTGGCCCGCGCTAACCCAGGCCAGTCCCCACGACTCGGAATGGTCATTGCGAAACGCTTTGCTAACCGCGCGGTCGACCGCAACCGGGTCAAGCGCTGCATCAGGGAGTCATTTCGTGCGAACCGCTCTACGCTTCCGCCTTGTGACGTCATTGTGCAGCTGATCGACGCGCCGGGAACCGCTGACCTCGGCGAGTCGTTGCGCTCAATCTGGGGTCTATTGCGAGACATGCGTGATGACAGACCGGATTAGCCGCATGTCGGCGCTGGCTCGTCCAAGAATGCTCGCCGGGGCGATTGTGGGAGTCCTCGGCGGCGCCGTGACGGGTGTGGTTGCGCTGCTGATCAGAGGCTATCGCTATGCGATAAGCCCGCTGTTTGGCCAACACTGTCGATTCCACCCGAGCTGCTCCGCATACGCGCTGGACGCCATCGAATCCCACGGTCTCGCGCGCGGCGGCTTGCTTGCGTTGCGGCGCCTGGGTAAATGTCATCCCTGGCACCCCGGCGGCTTCGACCCGGTACCTGACGACAACCTGCGCAACCCCCCTGGAATCGCGGCGGATAGAGGTCACTGAATGCTCCCGACCGAGATTCAACGAATCGTACTCATCATCGGACTGGCGGCGACGGCTTACCTGATGATGCTCGCCTGGAATGAAGACTACGGGAGTACGGCTGAGCCCCAGCGCACCGAGGCACCTGCGTTGGCGACGCTGTCGGCGGACCCGCCGGTTGGCAATGCGCGTCAGGAGCCCGGGTCCAGCGACGTACCGGACGAGTCCCTGCTGGGCCCGGTTGGATCTGAGGATGCGACCAGCGTCGTGCAGGATCCACTGGACCCGCCGGGCGCCCAGGTGACCGAAGGGCGGCTGGTGCGGGTGGCTACGAACGATCTCGAACTGTGGATCGACCGGTTGGGGGGCGACATCGTGCGTGCTCAACTCCCGGGTTTTCCCGTCAGCCTGGATCGACCGGAGATACCATTTGTGCTGCTGGATAGTGGCAACGGGCAGACCTATGTCGCGCAGAGCGGCTTGATCGGTCCCGACGGCACCGACACCGGCGGTCATCGACCATTGTTCAGTGTCGACGCGCTGGAATTCGACTTCACAACGTCCGGTGGCAATGTCGAACTGCACGCGCAGGTAGGGGCGGTGGATGTATCCAAGGTGTTCACGTTTCAGAGCGACGGACATCTGGTGACGATGGAGTACCGGATCGACAACCGGGGAAGCGAACCGATCACGGTCGGAATGTTTGCGCAACTGAAACGTGACGGGAAAGCAGCAGAGGAAGGCGGAGGATTTGGCCTGGGGCCGCGTCCATACCTGGGTGCGGCGTTGACGACCGGCGAGGAGCGGTATCTGAAGCTTGGTTTCGATGATCTCGACGAGGAAGACTTTCGCGAAACCGTGGAGGGTGGCTGGATAGCCATCCTGCAGCACTACTTTCTAAGTGCCTGGGTTGCGGATCCGGACGACAGCAATCGGTACTACGGCCAACGACGCGACGATGGCACATACATCGTTGGCTATACCAGCCCGGTGCAACGCATCGAGCCCGGTCAGACGGCGACCTTCCGGAGTTCGTTCTACGCGGGTCCGAAGCACCAGAAAACCCTGGAAAAGATCTCTGCGAACCTGAACCTTACCGTCGACTACGGCTTTCTCTGGTGGATAGCCGTGCCGCTGTTCTACCTGCTGGATTGGTTGCACGGTTACGTGGGCAACTGGGGGCTGGCGATCATCCTGCTGACGTTGACGGTCAAAACCGTGTTGTATCCATTGTCCGCGGCCAGTTACCGCTCGATGGCCAAGATGCGCAAGGTGGCGCCGCAGATGAAGCGTCTCCAGGAACGATATTCCGACGACCGGCAGAAACTTTCCCAGGAGATGATGTCGCTGTACAAGAAAGAGAAGGCCAACCCACTGGGTGGGTGCCTGCCGATACTGGTCCAGATGCCTGTGTTCATCGCGCTGTATTGGGTGCTGTTCGAGAGCGTCGAGTTGCGTCAGGCGCCGTTCATGTTGTGGATTCACGACTTGTCGGCGATGGATCCGTTCTTTGTGTTGCCCATCCTGATGGGAGCCTCGATGTTCTTTCAGCAGACGCTGAATCCGCCGATGCCCGATCCGATGCAGGCACGGATAATGAAAATGATGCCCATCATGTTCACCGTGCTGTTCCTGTTCTTCCCTGCGGGGCTCGTTCTCTACTGGCTGGTCAACAACGTGTTGTCGATGACCCAGCAGTGGATTATCACGCGTCAGATCGAACGTGGAAGTGCCCCCGCAAAGAGCTAGCGTCCTATGAGACAGGACACCGGTGCTGCGCTCGACGCAGATACGGTAGCCGCGGTTGCCACCCCGTACGGGCGTGGCGGCATCGGGATTGTCCGCGTCTCCGGACCGAGCGCGGACCAGATCTGCCGCACCATCACGCATACCGGGACGCCGGCCCACCGAGAGGTGAGACCGGCGACGTTCCATGACGCGGCGGGTAACCCGATCGATGCCGGGTTGGTCGTGTTCTTCGAGGGACCGCGCTCGTTCACGGGTGAGGACGTGCTCGAACTGCACGGCCATGGCGGAACGGTTGTTGTCGATATGGTGCTGGAGGCGACGATCAGCGCCGGTGCGCGTCAGGCACGCCCGGGGGAGTTCAGCGAGCGAGCGTTCCTGAACGGCAAGCTGGACCTCACCCAGGCGGAGGCGGTCGCGGACCTTATCGATGGCGCAACCCAGGCGGCTGTACGCAGTGCCATGCGTTCACTGCGCGGGGAATTTTCGGAACGCATCGACGCGCTGGCCGAGAACCTGAGAGAGCTGCGTGCCTACGTCGAAGCGGCCATCGACTTTCCCGAGGAAGAAGTCGATTTCCTTGGCGACGGCACGGTGCTGAGACGCCTGAACGAGCTGCAGCAACAACTGCGCGATATCGCCGAGGCGGCGCGCCAGGGCGCCATGCTGGCCGAAGGGGTGACCGTGGTGCTGGCTGGCGCGCCGAACGTCGGTAAATCGAGCCTGCTCAACCGGCTCGCGGGCGAGGAGCGTGCGATTGTCACGGCGATCCCCGGGACGACTCGGGACGTGTTGAGTGCGGAGCTCGACCTGGATGGAGTAGCTGTGCGACTGATCGACACCGCGGGGTTGCATTCGTCCAGTGATCCCGTGGAGCAGGAAGGCATTCGTCGCGCCGAAGCGGAGATCGCAAACTCGGATTTGTTGCTGATGATCGTCGACGCAACAGAACCCGCGACCGCCGAACTCCCGTGGCGGCTGAGGCGCGGGCTGCGGGGACGCGCATCGTGCACGTTCTGAACAAGGTCGATCTCACCGCCGAACCAGCCAGTGAGCCCGCGGACCCTCGTGACGCCGCAGGCCCTCCTGACGCCGCGGGGGCGAGGCAGGAAGCAGTGCGGATTTCTGCGCTGACCGGCGCCGGAATTCCCGCGCTTCGCGCACGCCTCACGCAGGTGTTGGGGTTGAAGCCTCAGGACGAAGGGGTGTTCTCGGCCCGGCGTCGGCATCTCGAAGCGCTTGCCGCCGCCGCGGGAGAATTGGAGGGGGCGACCGATGCGTTCGGGCGAAACGGTGCCGGGGAATTGCTGGCGGAAGATCTGCGTCGCACGCACGACTTGCTGGGTGAAATTACCGGGCGGGTGAGTGCGGATGAGCTTCTCGGCGACATCTTCGGGCGATTCTGTATAGGAAAATAGCCCCTGATCCGAGGTCTTCAGGAACCGAAAAAGTTGCCTTCCTTGGCCAACGGTCCTTGTAAACGGGCCCAAGACATCCGGACCCAATCGGGGGGGAGAGCGATATCAACTCTTGTCCCGATGTTAACGATGCTTGCCTCTGATGCGCAATCGATGGGCAAAGACAAAACGCAAAACGTCGCGACGAATTAGTATTCGTCGCTATTTCGGCAGGCTGGATGGTTCAGAGTTTGCGAAGAATACGCTGCACAAGCCGGGTGAGCGCCTCGTCCGAGCGACGTTCGGTGAACGGGTCGAACCCGGAGTTGCGGCGCAACCATTGCGCAATCGTGCGCGCGGACCGCTGCTTGCCGGTACGCGGATCCTCCCGATATAGCGTGATCGCATTAGTCAGCGTGGAATTGTTTTCGTCGGCTCGAGCGCGGCGAATCCGTGGCCCGCGCAAGCGCTTCGAAATGTCCTTGGCGGTGGCCGACAAGACCGATAGGGAGCGGTCGGCCGCGCGCACCCAGGCCAGCAGCAGCGCGCGCCATTCGAGGTCGCCGCGGTCGATCGTCAATTGCTTCAGTGTGAGCCTTGTGTACTCGAGTTCGGCGCACCGGGCAAGCAGGATTGCAGACAGCGCCGTGGGCAGGTTGTGGTCGGGGAGGGATTCGGCTTCGCTGCGCAAGGATTCGACCAGGTTGTCGATGACTTGGACCAGGCTTGCCCGGCTGATGAGCGCGTCGTCGTTGGAGCCGGCTTCGAGCGCGTTGAGCCAGCCGCGAGTCAGCCGGGCCACTTGATCGAGCCGGTCGCTGACCTGCAGGATCGGATCCGAGCCTAACTCGTGGACGATTGCGGTGCGTGGCGCCGGGTCGGCCATCGGTGCTTCTTCCATTCGCGTTGATGGTTTCCGAGCGGCCATTCTAATTGGCGCGATGCCTGAAGGCGAATGCCTAGGCAGGCGCGCCAGCGCGCCGGTATACTTCGGCACCTTTTTTTGCCGGCGCGTTTGCCGGCGCGGCCACCCGCGATGACCGAGTATCCCGAACAGTTCGATGTGATCGTCGTTGGTGGCGGGCACGCGGGCACCGAAGCTGCCCTGGCCAGTGCCCGCATGGGGGCTGCGACGCTGTTGCTCACCCAGAGCATCGAAACCATCGGCCAGATGTCCTGCAACCCGGCGATCGGCGGCATTGGCAAGAGTCATCTCGTTCGGGAGGTCGATGCGCTGGACGGCGCAATGGCCCGGGCCGCCGACCGAGCGGGGATTCAATTCAGGGTTCTGAACGCAAGCAAGGGACCCGCGGTACGTGCGACCCGTGCTCAGGCAGATCGGTGCCTTTACCGGCAGTCGATACGAAGCATTGTGGAGGGTACCGAGGGGCTCAGATTATTCCAACAATCGGTGGTCGACCTGGTCGTGGAAGGCGATGTGGTGCGGGGGGTCGTCACCCAGATGGGGCTCGCCTTTCGCGCGCGCTGCGTGGTAATGACTGCCGGGACATTTCTCGGCGGCACGATTCATATCGGCCTCGAGCAGCAGGCGGGTGGCCGAGCCGGGGACCCGTCTTCACATGCACTTGCGCAACGATTGCGCGCGCTGCCGTTTCGCGTAGAGCGCCTGAAGACCGGCACGCCGCCTCGAATCGACGCCCGCAGCGTCGATTTTTCGGTGATGCAGGTCCAGCCGGGTGACGAGCCGTTGCCGGTGATGTCGTTTCTTGGTGACGTGAGCGAGCATCCGCGCCAGGTGCCATGTCACATCACCCACACCAATGCCCAGACCCACGACATCATCCGTGCCGGCCTCGATCGTTCGCCGCTGTACCGCGGGGTCATCGAAGGAACAGGCCCGCGCTATTGCCCCTCCGTCGAGGACAAAGTACAGCGCTTTGCCGACAAGTCGGCACACCAGATTTTTGTTGAACCGGAAGGGTTGGAATCGACGGAACTTTACCCAAACGGCATTTCCACCAGCTTGCCATTCGATGTACAGATCGAACTGGTCCGCAGCATTCGTGGTTTTGAAAGAGCACACATCACCCGCCCTGGCTACGCCATCGAGTACGACTTCTTCGATCCGCGCGATCTGCAGTACTCGCTGGAAACCAAAGCGCTCGAAGGGTTGTTCTTCGCCGGCCAGATCAATGGCACGACGGGCTATGAGGAAGCCGCGGCGCAGGGTTTGCTGGCGGGTGCGAACGCCGCGCGCAAGGCCGCCGGCAAGCCGGCCTGGACGCCGCGTCGCGACGAAGGCTATCTCGGCGTGCTGATCGATGATCTGATCACTCGCGGCGCGGACGAACCGTACCGGATGTTCACCAGCCGGGCGGAATATAGACTGTTGCTGCGCGAGGACAATGCTGATCTGCGGCTCACCGAGCAAGGGCGTGAGCTTGGCCTGGTGGGCGAGGAGCGCTGGCGCGTGTTCACCGCCAAGCGAGCCGCGATAGAAGAACTCACGGGCATGCTGCACGCCACGCCGGTGGTATCCGGGTCTCCGCTTGCTGACGCGATCACCAGCGCTACAGGTGAGGTGATCCGGCGGGACACCAATCTCTATGCGTTACTCCGCAGGCCGGGCGTTGCCGCGGGTCCGCTGCTGTCGGCTTCCGCGGGTCCGGTGCCCAGCGCCGAGGTGCTAGCTCAGGTCGAAGTGCAGGCGAAGTATGCGGGCTATATCGACCGTCAGCGCGACGAGATCGAACGGCTGCGGCGACACGAGGACCTGAAGCTTCCGGCCGCGATGAATTACGCTGAAATGGCGGGATTGTCGAAGGAGCTGCAACAGAAACTGGCCCGAACACAACCACCCACCATGGCGCGCGCGGCGACGGTTCCGGGGATTACACCGGCCGCGCTTTCGCTACTGGCGATTCGCGCCAAGAAACTGCACTACACCAGGGCGTGATCGATGCGGCGGCGATTGCACGGGCGGCGGAGCAGGCGCATCTGGCAATCGATGCGTGCGTGGCCGAGCAGTTGGCTCGGTTTGCTGAATTGCTGCTACGCTGGAACAGATCGTTCAACCTGGTTGCGAAGGGCGACGAAGGACGATTGGTGTCCAGGCACGTCATGGACAGCCTCACGGCGTCGGCATGGCTGGAGGGCTCACGGGTGGCTGACCTGGGGACCGGGGCCGGGCTCCCGGGAATCCCGCTGGCGATCAACGATCAGACCCGGCGCTTCGTCCTGCTGGATCGAAGTGAACGCCGGCTGCAATTCGTTCGCCAGGCGATCATCGATCTCGGGCTGGACAACGCAGAGACGATTCAGACCGACATCGGGCGGTATCGACCTGCGACGTTGTTTGATACGGTGGTGTCTCGGGCGGTGAACGAGCCGACCGAACTGTGGCGCATGGCGCAGCCGATGCTCGGCGCAACCGGGCGAGCGGTTTTCTTCTGCGGTCCCGAAGCTATTGCGCCTTCCGAGGCTGATGGCGTCAAGCAGATCCAGATAGACGAGGTGGCGTTGCCTGGCCTGGAGCGGCGTCACCGGTTGCTGATAATCGATCGGGCCTGAAACGCGTCGGAAGCAGGTAAGTGTCATTGGGCAGGGTCATCGCAGTCGCCAATCAGAAAGGCGGAGTGGGGAAGACCACGACCTGCGTCAATCTGTGCGCGTCGCTGTCCCTGTCGGGATCGCGCGTGCTGCTGGTCGATCTCGATCCCCAGGGCAATGCCACCATGGGCACCGGCATCGACAAGAATGAGCTGGAACTGAGCACCTACGATTGGCTGCTGGGTGGCTGCAGCGCGGCGCAGATCAGTTCGACGCGGCCGACAGGGTTCGATCTCCTGCCCGCGAACATCGATCTGACTGCGGCCGAAGTAGAGTTGTTGCAGATGGAGCGACGGGACGTCCGGCTTCGAGAATTGCTAGAGCCCCTCGCGCCAGAGTACGACTATCTGGTGATCGATTGTCCGCCTTCGTTGAACATGCTGACCGTGAATGCGCTGGTTGCGGCGGATGGCGTGTTGATCCCCATGCAGTGCGAGTACTACGCCCTGGAAGGGCTTTCATCCCTGCTGGAAACCGTGGAGGGGGTGCGCGCACGCGCCAACCCGGACCTCGACATAGAGGGCATTCTGCGAACGATGTATGATCCGCGCAACAGCTTGACGCGTGACGTGTCCAGGCAGTTGATCAAGTTTTTCGGCGACAAGGTATTTCGCACGGTGATCCCGAGGAACGTACGCCTTGCGGAGGCGCCAAGCCATGGGTTGCCGGCCATTCTCTACGATCGATACTCGCGGGGCGCGGTGGCCTATATGGCGTTGGCGGGCGAGTTGAAACGCCGTGCCGTCGAGGCGGGAGCGACAAGTGACGCGTAAACGGGGCCTGGGCCGCGGGCTCGGCGCGCTGCTCGGAGATAGCGATTCCATTGACCTGGCCAACCCGGCGCAAGGGTTCCCGCAAGGGTCCCCGCAAGGCTCCTTCAAGCGTGACGAAATTCCTCTGGATCAGATTCACCGGGGCGCTCATCAACCGCGCCGTTCCATGACCGACGCCGGTCTCGAAGAGCTTGCTGCGTCGATCAGGGCACAGGGGATCATGCAGCCGATCGTCGTCCGGCCGCGACCAGCCGGTGGATATGAAATCATTGCGGGGGAGCGCCGCTGGCGCGCCTGCCAGCTCGCCGGGCTCGATCGCATTCCCGTGGTCGTCAAGGACGTTCCGGACGATCGGGCAGTAGCCATGGCCTTGATCGAGAATATCCAGCGTGAAGACCTGAATCCCCTCGAGGAAGCCAGCGCGCTGCTACGGTTGCAGGAAGAATTCCAATTGACGCAGCAACAAGTCGCGGATGCGGTGGGGAAGTCACGCGTCGCGGTCACCAACCTGTTGCGGCTGCTGAATCTGATGCCGGCCGTCAGGGAGATGCTCGCGCAGGGTGAGCTGGAGATGGGCCACGCCCGGGCGCTGTTGGCGCTGCCGGGCTTCGAACAGGAGCGTGCCGGTCGCCGGGTCGTCGGCCGGCAGCTTTCGGTGCGCCAGACCGAAGCGCTGGTGCGTTCCCTGCTGAAGCCCGCGGACAGCCAGGTCACGGTGCCCAAGGACCCGGACGTGGCGCGACTGGAGTTGGAACTCTCCGAGAAGATCGGCGCGCCGGTGGCGATAAAGCAGCGCCGCAAGGGCGGCGGAGAGCTGGTGATCCGTTACACCAGCGTTGCGGAGTTGGATGGAATCCTCGACCATCTCAAGTAACCGTCCTTGCTGATCAGCGAACCAACGTGAGCCATCGGCTGGCCGTTGGCGGGCCACATTGCGTGGTCGCTGACGCGTCCCTATAATGTGCGCGCCTCGCGTACTGGGGACGGCTTCAAACGGGGGCATTCCGTGGAGACCGTGTGGCGCGGCGTTGCCATCGAACGTGGATGAGAGCCGTACCGTCGGTTTACCGGACATGATGCCTTTACCGTATCGCGTACTCGTTGTGCAGACGCTGGTCGCGGGGTTGATTGCAGCAGGGCTGACGCTGCTGATGAGTGTGGCCGATGCGGGCGCGGCGCTGCTGGCGGGAATCACGGTGTTGATTCCCAATGCCTACTTCGCCTGGCGCGTGGTCGAACTCGACGCAGGGGACGACCCGGAGCGCGCTTCACGGCGGCTCGTGATCCAGGGCGTGCAGAAGCAGCTACTGATGCTGGCGCTGATGATCGCGGCGTTCATCGGGGGCGCACCGGCACCGTGGCCATTCTTCGGCACGTTGATCGCGCTGTTGGGGACACATGGGTTCGCGGCGGCATTGCTGGGTGGACCGCCTCGGCGGCGGGTTGCACGGTAGCGTCGCTACCGGCACGAGCATAGGAACTTGGGTTAAGGATTAGGCATGGCATCGGGTACGCAAACGTCGGCCGAATACATTCAGCACCACCTGACCAACCTGACCTACGGGCAGTTGCCCGACGGTACCTGGGGACTTGCGCACTCTGCTCAGCAAGCGAAGGAAATGGGCTTCTGGGCCATCAACGTGGATTCCATGGCATGGGCCATTGGCCTGGGCGTGTTGTTCTGCTGGTCTTTCGGACGGGTTGCTCGCAACGCCACGTCCGGCGTGCCTGGCGGAATGCAGAACTTCGTCGAAATGATCGTCGAGTTCATCGAAGACATCACCAGCAACATCTTCGCTTATAGAAACAGCATGATCGCGCCGATGGCGTTCACCATCTTCGTCTGGGTGTTCCTGATGAATCTTATGGATCTGATCCCCGTGGACTGGATCCCGATGCTGGCCAGCGCTTCGGGCGTGCATTTCATGAAGATCGTTCCTACCACCGACCCGAACGTCACGCTGGGCATGGCGTTGGCGGTGTTCGTGTTGATCCTCTACTTCAGCATCCGCCAGAAGGGCTTAGGCGGCTTTGTCGGGGAACTCGCGTTCCATCCGTTTCCGAAGGTGCTGGCTCCGGCGAACCTGTTTCTCGAAGGTGTGACGTTGCTGGCCAAACCCCTCTCGCTGGGTTTGCGGCTGTTCGGCAACATGTATGCAGGCGAGATGATATTCGTGCTCATCGCCATCATGTTTTCTTCCGGCGCGCTCACGTTCATCGGTGGCAGCGTGCTGCAGTGGGGCTGGGCATTGTTTCACGTCCTTATCATTACGCTGCAGGCCTTCATTTTTTCGGTTCTCACCGTCGTCTACATGGCCCAGGCCTACGAGGTGGAAGAAGAGCACTAACGATAACTCTCTGGATTAACTCAGGAGCCAACATGGAAACTTCTATTCTCTACATTGCTGGGGCGCTGATGATGGGCCTCGGTGCGGTCGGCGCCTCGATTGGCGTGGGCGTGCTGGGCGGCAAATTCATGGAAGGCGTAGCCCGCCAGCCGGAACTGCTGCCGATGCTGCGAACGCAACTGTTCATCGTGCTGGGTCTGGTTGACGCCGTGCCGATGATCTCGGTCGGTATCGCGCTGTACGTCCTGTTCGCTGTTGCGGCGGCCTAAGCACCCGGTCAAGAGGGTTCACAAGTGAACATCAACCTGACGCTCATAGGCCAATCGCTCACGTTCATCGTGTTCGTCTGGTTCTGCTGGAAGTTCATCTGGCCGTTTTTGATCGATGCGATGCGGGAACGCCAGACGACGATCGCGGAGGGGCTCGCATCGGCGGAGCGCGCCGGAAAGGATCTGGAACTCGCCCAGGAGCATGCCACCGACCAGCTGCGCGAGGCCAAGGACGAGGCGCGCGAGATCATCGAGCAGGCGCGTGCGCGTGCTACCCAGATGATCGAGGAAGCCAAGGGTGATGCCGCCGAGGAAGGCGAACGCGTGAAGCTGGCGGCGCAAGCGGATATCGAACAGGACATGAACCGCGCCCGGGAAGCGCTCCGGGGCGATGTCGCAACACTCGTCGTAGCGGGAGCAGAGAAGATTCTGGGCGAGTCGATCGATCAGAGCCGCCACGTCGAGCTGCTGAAACAACTCTCCGGTCAGCTATGAATAGAGGCATCGTTGGCACCATGAACATCTTCCTCAGCCTCTTCGGTATGGGGAGGACGGGCGAACACCATGGCTGAACTTGCAACATTGGCGCGACCTTATGCCCATGCCATATTCGACATCGCCAAGCAGGACCGCCTGCTGGACCGGTGGTCGAGGACACTTGCGTTTCTGACGTCGGTGTCGTCCGACGAGAACGTTCGGAGGTTACTCGAGTCTCCGTCGGCGACGGACGAGCAAAAGACGCACACGCTCGCCCAGCTGTGTGGAGACGACCTGGGAGACAAGGGGCGCGCATTGATATCAGTGCTCGCGCGGAATGGCCGGCTCGGGCTGTTCGCGGAGATCAGCGCGCAGTTCGAATCGCTGCGCGCCGAAGAGGAGCGGATCCTGGACGTTGAGGTGGTCGCTGCTTACGAGTTGACGCCGGACGAGCGCCAGCGGTTGATCGACGCACTTGGGCGCCGCTTCGAGCGAGAAATTCAACTTTCCAGCCTGGTCGACAGGGGCTTGCTTGGCGGCGCCATTATCCGTGCGGGCGACACCGTCATCGACGGTTCGATCAGGGGAAAACTCGACAAATTATCGGAAACGTTGCAGCGGGTTTGATGCCGCGCCGCGTCCACGTTTGAGGAACACCACATGCAGCAACTGAATCCTTCAGAAATCAGCGACATCATCAAAGGTCGCATCGAGGGCCTGAATGTCCAATCCGAAGCCCAGAACGAGGGCACGATTGTCAGCGTGTCCGATGGCATCATCCGCATCCACGGCCTGGCGGACGCCCAGTACGGCGAGATGATCGAGTTTCCCGGGGGCATCTACGGCATGGCCATGAACCTCGAACGTGACTCGGTGGGCGTGGTGGTACTGGGCGACTACGAGGGGCTCTCCGAGGGCATGACGGCCCGCTGCACGCAACGGATTCTCGAGGTACCGATCGGCCGTGAGTTGCTTGGACGCGTGGTGGACTCGTTGGGCAGCCCCATCGACGGCAAAGGACCGCTGGGCACCACCGAAACAGCGCCGGTCGAAAAGGTGGCGCCGGGCGTGATTGCCCGCCAGGGAGTGGATCAGCCCGTGCAGATCGGCTTGAAGTGCATCGATGCAATGGTGCCGATCGGGCGCGGTCAGCGCGAGTTGATCATCGGTGACCGGCAGATCGGCAAAACCGCCATCGCCGTGGACGCCATCATCAATCAGAAGGGCACCGGCATTAAGTGCATCTACGTTGCGATCGGGCAGAAGATGTCCACGGTCGCCAACATCGTGCGCACCCTGGAGGAGCATGGCGCGATGGAACACACCATCGTCGTCATTGCGAGTGCCTCAGACCCGGCGCCGATGCAGTTCATAGCACCTTACGCCGGTTGCTCCATGGGCGAGTACTTCCGCGATCGAGGCGAGGACGCGTTGATCATTTACGACGACCTCACCAAACAGGCCTGGGCTTACCGCCAGATCTCCCTGCTGCTGCGGCGGCCGCCGGGACGTGAGGCGTACCCCGGTGATGTCTTCTACCTGCACTCCCGATTGCTCGAGCGCGCGGCCCGAGTCAATGCGGACTACGTCGAAAAGTTCACCAACGGTGAGGTCAAGGGGCAAACCGGGTCACTTACCGCGTTGCCGATCATCGAGACCCAGGCCGGTGATATATCCGCCTTCGTTCCGACCAACGTGATCTCCATTACCGACGGCCAGATCTTTCTCGAAACCGATCGTTTCAACTCGGGTTTGCGGCCGGCCATGAGCCCCGGAACCTCGGTCTCCCGCGTCGGGGGCTCGGCCCAGGTCCGGTTCATGAACAAGATTTCGGGGCGGAATCAAGCTCGCGCTGGCCCAATATCGGGAGCTGGCGGCGTTCTCGCAGTTTGCCTCGGATCTGGACGAAACGACCCGGAAACAGCTCGAACACGGTCAGCGTATCCAGGAGCTGATGAAGCAGAAACAGTACTCACCGATGACCGTCGCGGAGATGGGCGTCAGCCTGTACGCCGCAACGGCAGGTTACCTCGAGGATGTCGACGTGGACAAAGTGCTCGATTTCGAGGCGGCGCTGATCTCGTTCATGAACAGCGAATATGTCGACTTCATGCGTCGTGCCAACGAAACGGGAGCTTACGACGACGACGTGGTTACCGAGATGCGCGCCGCGATCGAAAAGTTCAAGGCGACCCAGAGCTACTAACAAAACGTTCAGGACCTGACGATGACAGTCGGCAAGGAAATTCGCACCAAGATCGGAAGCATCGAGAACACGCAGAAGATCACCAAGGCAATGCAGATGGTCGCGGCCAGCCGGATGCGCCGTACCCAGGAACGAATGCGTGAAGGCAAACCGTACTCCGAGCGGATCCGGGCTGTGATCGGCCACCTGGCCAACTCGAATCCCGAGTACCGCCATGTCTACATGACCGAGCGTGACGTTACGCGCGTCGGTTACATCGTGGTGTCGTCGGACAGGGGCCTGTGCGGTGGTTTGAACATCAACCTGTTCCGGACACTGGTTGTCGACATGCGCGGCTGGCAAGAGCGGGAAATTGCCCAGGACCTGGGTCTGATCGGCAACAAAGCAGCTAGTTTCTTCCGCGCGTTCGGTGGCAATGTGCTCGCAGCCATCAACAACGTGGGTGAGGCGCCAGCGATTGCTGACCTCATCGGCGGGATCAAGGTGATGCTCGACGCATACGAGGACGGCACCATCGACCGGCTGTTCATCGCGACTAACGAGTTCGTCAGCACGATGACCCAGAAGCCTGTGATACGGCAGCTGCTGCCGCTCGAGGCCGAAGACGCGGGCGAGCTGAAGCATCGCTGGGATTACCTGTACGAGCCGGACGCCCGTGAGCTGGTCGAGGGGCTGGTGACGCGCTTCATCGAAGCGCAGGTCTATCAGGCGGTGGTCGAGAATCACGCATGCGAGCAGGCGGCCAAGATGATCGCAATGCAGAGCGCGACCGAAAACGCCGAGAAACTCATCGACGAACTCACGTTGATCTACAACAACGCGCGCCAAGCCGCGATCACCCAGGAAATCTCCGAAATCGTAGCCGGCGCCGCCGCAGTATGACGGGACCACACGACAGCGAGCCAGCGCCACGAATGCAGAACGAAGCAACAACGGTGACGCAGCGCGATGAACGAAGTAGCAACAGTGAGCTAGCGCCACGAATGCAGAACGAAGCAAACGGCGGTGATGTAGCGCGACGAATGACGAACGAAGACACAAACCCTGAGCGTGTCAAAAGAGTGACACGTCCGGGAATCCAGAGACGAGGAGTAAGCAAAAAGTGAGTAGCGGGCGAATAGTTCAGATCATCGGTGCCGTCATCGTGTGGAGTTTCCGCGCGAGGCGGTGCCAGGCATCTATGACGCGCTCGAAGTTACCGGAACCGGGTTGACCCTCGAGGTGCAGCAACAACTCGGCGATGGCGTCGTGCGCACCATTGCCATGGGTATATCCGACGGTATTTCGCGTGGCCTGGAGGTGACGAATACCGGCGAGCCGATCACCATTCCGGTGGGTGAGGAGACGCTCGGCCGGATCCTGGACGTACTGGGTAAGCCGATCGATGAGAAAGGCCCGGTGAACGCGAAGCAACATGCCCCGATTCACCGCGCGGCGCCGAGCTATGAGGACCAGCAAGGCGGCAACGAGATTCTCGAGACCGGGGTCAAGGTCATCGATCTGATCTGCCCGTTCGCCCGTGGCGGCAAGGTGGGATTGTTCGGCGGCGCCGGCGTTGGCAAGACGGTGACGATGCTTGAGCTGATCCGCAACATTGCCACCGAACACTCGGGGTTGTCGGTGTTCGCCGGTGTCGGCGAGCGCACCCGGGAAGGCAACGACTTCTACTACGAGATGGAAGAAGCAGGCGTCCTGGATAAAATCTCCCTGGTATGCGGGCAGATGAACGAACCCCCGGGCAACCGTCTGCGCGTGGCGCTGACCGGGCTCACGCTCGCCGAGCAGTTCCGTGACGACGGCCGCGATGTGCTGTTGTTCATCGATAACATCTACCGTTACACCTTGGCGGGCACCGAAGTATCGGCACTGTTGGGGCGCATGCCCTCCGCGGTAGGCTATCAGCCGAACCTGGCGGCGGAAATGGGCATCCTGCAGGAGCGCATCACCACTACCAAGGCCGGCTCGATCACCTCGGTCCAGGCAGTATATGTCCCAGCAGACGACCTGACCGACCCGTCTCCGGCGACCACATTCGCTCACCTCGATTCGACGATCACGCTGTCGCGGGCCATCACCGACCTGGGCATCTATCCGGCGGTTGACCCGCTGGATTCCTCCAGCCGCCAGCTCGACCCGCTGGTTGTGGGGGAAGAGCATTATCAGACGGCGCACGGCGTGCAACAGGTGTTGCAGCGTTACCAGGAGCTGAAGGACATCATTGCGATCCTGGGCATGGATGAACTCTCCGAAGAAGACCGACTGCTTGTTTACCGGGCGCGCAAAATACAGCAGTTCTTCTCCCAGCCGATGTTCGTGGCGGAGCAGTTCACGGGCCAGGAAGGCAAGTACGTGTCCCGGGAAGAGACGGTTCGCAGTTTCAAGGCGATCCTGGATGGCGAGTACGACAGTCTGCCGGAGCAGGCGTTTTATATGGTCGGCGGCATCGAGGATGCCGTTGAGAAGGCCAAAACCCTGGAGGGTTGAGCCATGGCGATGACCATGCACTGCGACATCGTCAGCGCGGAGCGCGAGATCTTCTCCGGCCGCGTGACGATGGTGATTGCCACCGGCACGCTGGGCGAACTCGGCATCATGCCGGGGCACGCGCCGCTGCTCACGGGCATCATGCCCGGGCCGGTGCGGCTGAAGATGGATGGCGGCGAAGAGGAAGTCTTCTTCGCCTCCGGGGGCTTTCTAGAGGTCCAACCGGGCGTGGTGACGGTGCTCGCCGACACGGCGTTGCGGGCGGATGATCTGGATGAGGCCGAAGCGGCCGCAGCCAAGGACCAGGCCGAACGCGAACTTTCAGACCAGGCCGCGGACTTCGACTTCTCCGTTGCGGCGGCGCAACTCGCCGAGGCGGGCGCGCGTCTGCGAACGCTCGCGGAACTGCGCAAGCGACGTCGCTGAATCCCACCTGCCGGCTTACATCCCGCGTGCAAAAGGCGTGACCTTAGATCACGCCTTTTGTCTGTCGCAGCCCTATAATCCGACGATCTCTCCCAGGAGCGGGTGCTGACGTGAGCACCGAGATAGTCATTCTCGCCGCCGGCCAGGGCAAGCGGATGCGATCGCAACTGCCCAAGGTGCTGCACGAACTCGCGGGCCGTCCGCTGATCCAGCATGTGCTCGCCGCTGCGGTCGCCGTCGCACCCGATCGAATTCACGTAGTGGTTGGCCATTGCGCCACCGAGGTGCGGGCGGCGCTTCCCGACGATTCGCGCATTGTATGTGTCGAACAGGCCGAGCAGCGGGGGACCGGGCATGCGGTCCTGCAGGCGATGCCGGGGGTCGATGACGATTCCCGGGTGCTGGTGTTGTTTGGTGATGTGCCGCTGGTGCAAGCCACGACGCTCACGGCCGTGCTCGATGCGGCGCGCGATGGGCTTGCGATTATCACCTCGGAACCGGCCGATCCGACGGGCCTTGGCCGTATCATCCGGGACCAGGCCGGCAACATCGTCGCCATCGTCGAGGAACGTGATGCGAACGACGCCCAGCGCGCGATCGGCGAGATCAACAGCGGAATCCTTGCTGCTCCAGCCGGATTGTTGGCAGACCTGCTCGCTGGCCTGAGCGATGCAAATGAGCAGAACGAGGTATATCTCACCGATGTCGTCGCCGCCGCTGTGGACCGTGATGTAGCCGTGGCGGGGCTTGCCGCGACCAGCGAACTCGAGGTCTGCGGCGTCAACGATCGGCGCCAGCTCGCCACGCTGGAACGGGAGTATCAGCGCCGTCTCGCCGACGAGTTGCTGCTCGGCGGTACCTCGCTGATTGACCCGGCGCGTATCGACATCCGCGGCACCTTGCGCGCGGGCGTCGATTGCGTGATCGACGTGAACGCGGTGTTCGAGGGCGAGGTCGTGCTCGGCGATCGTGTTGAGATCGGCCCGAACTGCCTGATCAAGGATGCCTTGATTGGCGACGAGTGTCGGATCGAGGCGAATACGGTGATCGACGGGGCGGTATTCGAACCGGGCTGCCAGGTCGGACCGTTCGCGCGACTGCGGCCGGACACGTTTCTGGCGGCTGGCGTGAAAATAGGGAATTTCGTCGAGACGAAAAAAACCCGGTTGGGCACCGGCACCAAATCTAACCACTTTGCCTACCTTGGCGATACCACCACCGGCGCCAATTGCAATATTGGCGCCGGCACTATCGTGTGCAACTACGATGGCATCGCCAAGCACCCCACGACACTGGGCGATGGGGTTTTCATCGGTTCCAACGCCACCCTGGTTGCGCCGGTGGAGATCGGTGATGGGGGTTACGTTGCAGCCGGATCGACGGTAACGAAGCCTGTGCATTCGGACCAGCTGGCGGTAGCCCGAGCCCGGCAGCGAAACATTGAAGGATGGACGCCGCCGGCGCAACGTAAGCCTGCCGGCTAGCCGATGGAGACGTATTATGTGCGGAATCGTTGGAGCAACTGCGCGCCGTAACGTTCCAGAGATTCTGCTGGAAGGACTACGGCGGCTCGAGTATCGCGGCTACGACTCGGCGGGCATTGCAGTCTTTCCCCCCGGGGGCGAACGTCGGATCGAGTGCCGGCGTGCGGTCGGCAAGGTCCAGGAACTGGTCGACGCGGTAAACAGCGACCCGATGGCGGGCGGGACCGGCATCGCCCATACCCGTTGGGCGACCCACGGTGCGCCACTGGAAAGCAACGCGCATCCGCAGATGTCCGGCGACCGGATCGCGGTGGTTTGCAACGGGATCGTCGAAAATTTCGAAGCGTTGCGCGACGAGCTGGCCGGCCAGGATTATCGATTTCTATCCGACACCGATACCGAGGTAATCGCTCACCTCGTCGATTCCTACTACCGGGAGAACCGCAGTCTGGTAGATGCGGTGCGCATGGCGGTGAAGCGGCTCGACGGCGCCTATGCGATCGGCGTCATTGCCCGCGACGAACCCGACAAGATTGTCGCGGCGCGGGTTGGCAGCCCTCTGGTAGTAGGGGTCGGCATCGGCGAGAACTTCATTGCGTCGGATGTGATGGCGTTGCGGCCGGTAACTGACCGGTTCATCTTTCTGGAAGAGGGCGACCTGGTAGAGATCAGCGCCGACTCGATTTCGGTGTGGAGCGTCGAAGACGAGAATGTGGTACGCGCGACGGTTCGGGTGGAGCTTGGCACGGAAGATGTCGATAAGGGCAATTACCGGCATCACATGCAGAAAGAGATCCACGAGCAACCGCGCGCGATCGCGGACACGCTGGAAGGCAGGATTGGCCGAGATCGGGTGCGCGAACACGCGTTCGGCGCGGGCGCTGGCCGGATTTTCGATCAGGTGCACGCGGTCACGATTGCGGCCTGCGGGTCGAGCTACTACACCGGTTCGGTGGCGCGCTACTGGATCGAAGAGCTTGTCGGCATTCCGTGCCAGGTCGAGATTGCCAGCGAGTATCGCTATCGCCGGGTGGCGGTTATGCCGGGAAGTTTGTTCGTCACGATCTCCCAGTCGGGCGAAACCGCTGACACGCTGGCTGCGCTGCGCGCCACGAAAGATGAGGGCTATGTAGGCTCGTTGACGATCTGCAACACACCAATCAGTTCCATCGTGCGCGAATCGGATCTGGCGCTGATGCTGCAGGCGGGTCCGGAAATCGGCGTGGCCTCCACCAAGGCGTTCACGGTTCAGCTCACGGACCTGTTATTGCTGACCTTGGTGCTCGGGCGGCGGCATGGCATGCCCGCAGAGCGGGAGGCGGAACTGGTGGAAGCCCTGCATCGGCTTCCGGAGGTCGTTGAGCAGGCTCTGAACCTCGATCTGACGACACGCCGTCTGGCGGAACGTTTTGTTGATCACGAACACGCGCTGTTCCTGGGGCGCGGCACGGAGTACCCGATTGCCATGGAAGGCGCGTTGAAGCTGAAGGAGATTTCCTACATCCATGCCGAGGGCTATCCGGCGGGCGAGTTGAAGCATGGCCCGCTGGCACTGGTGGACGAAGACATGCCGGTCGTAGCGATCGCGCCCGACAACGACCTGCTGGAAAAAATCCAATCGAACCTCGAGGTGGTGCGTGCGCGAGGCGGCGAACTGTTCATCTTCGCGGACAATGAGGCAGCCTTCCGCAGCGAGCACGGGGTGACCATCATTCCGGTGCCCGCGGTGCATCCGATTCTGGCGCCGATCGTCTACACGATACCGATGCAGCTACTCGCGTATCACGTTGCCGTGTTGAAGGGTACCGATGTCGACCAGCCTCGAAATCTGGCGAAATCGGTCACCGTGGAGTAGTTTCGAACGGATGCATGAAATCCTGTTTCGCCGCAGAGAAACGCCGAAGCGTAAGCCTTCAGCGTTGGATGGGTCGACACCAGAAGTACTCTAGGCTTCGACGGCGATTTTCCGCGCCAATGCGTCCACGCTGATCGCGTCAATGTTCGTGGATATGGCAAACCGCTCTTCGCCAGGATAGACGACGAATCGCGCTTGCGGCTTCACGTCGGCACAGGCGCTGTGAAAGCCCTTTGCCGGCTTTGGATTCAAACTGCGCTTGATTTCGATGGCCCAGGACTTCCTGCCCGGGAATGTCAGGACCAGGTCAATTTCTGCTCCGCCCGACGCACGGTAAAAACTGGCGTCGACGCGCACCGGTGCAATGGACAGAAGGTTCTCGATAACAAATCCCTCCCAACTCGAACCCACGACCGGATGCCCCAGGACAGTCTCTTTGTCGCCGAGACCCAGCAACGCATGCGTGATCCCGCTGTCACGGACATAAACCTTCGGTGACTTTACGAGGCGTTTGCCAACATTCTTGCGCCACGGCCGGAGGCGTCGCACGAGCAGCAGATCCACCATGAGGTCGAGATACTTCGTTATCGTTTTGCCATCGACCCCGAGTCCTCGCGCCAACGACGATGCATTCAGTAGCCCGCCCTGGGCATGCGCGAGCATGACCCAGAAACGTCGCAGCGTTTCCGCAGGAATGCGCGGCCCAAGTTGCGGCACATCCCGCTCGAGATACGTGCGAATGAAATTCTCGCGCCATGCCAGGCTCTGTTCGTCGCCTGGTGCGAGAAAACTATCCGGGAACCCGCCCCGCACCCAGAGCTCATCGCGCTCATCTGTCTCGACTTCCAGGACATCAAACGGATTTAGCTCAACATAGGCGATGCGCCCGGCGAGCGTCTCTCCCGTTTGGCGCAACAGGTCGATCGACGCCGATCCGAGCAGTAAGAATCGCCCTGCTCGAATCCCCTTTCGCCGACCGCGGTCAATCAAACCACGCAGACTCTGAAACACATCCGGCGCCCGGTGGACCTCATCAAGGATCACCAGCCGGTCTTCATGATCTGCCAAATACAGCTCGGCATCGGACAGCCTGGCCCGATCCGCGACCGATTCCAGATCGAGATACACCGCATCGGTCATCTCGGCGATCTCAAGCGCAAGTGTGGTCTTACCGACCTGTCGCGGCCCCAACAGGGCGACGGCCGGATATTCCGCCAGCAGACTGCGGAGTTGGTTCAGTAGGCGGCGAGCTATCATGTTTGCAATCATGGACAATTGATCCGGATTTACAAGGTTTATCTCAGAATGACAGACTGAGCCGAAATACTGAAGAATCAGGCACCCGTTGCACCGGTCGAGTAAAAGGCCTATTCGATCAGCAGGACGCGCGGTAGATTGAATTCGGCGATGCTGTCTTTGGCGATACCGTGCGCTTCGAACCAACCCTCGTTGACCTCCAGCGCGTAGGCGGCGTCGCCCGCTGAGGGATAGCGCTGTTCCGTTTGCATAGGCGCCATGTCGAGGACATTGAGTACCCGGCGGTCGACATCGAGAAATGCAATCGACAGGGCCATCCGGGTGTCCTTCATCCAGAAGGCCCGCGGCGCGGGCTTGGGGAATACGAACAGCATGCCGCGCTCCGGATCCAACCGGCCGCGCTGCGACAGCCCGCAGGCGCGGGTTGCAGGTGTCGAGGCAACCTCCACGCGCAACTCTGTGGCGCCGATTCGCAGCGATACCACGGGCAATTCAGTACCGCAGGAAAAGGCGAAATACGACGGCGCGAGGAACGCCAGCAGAGCTAGCATTGGTTGATCAGGGGTCCGTTGTTAGGGCACCGGCCCCAGCATAGTGTATAAAGCGCATCTTGCGCCAAAACCACCACGTGGCCCCAACGCCCTTGGACGTTACCCATATCCTAGACGGCCTGAACGACGCCCAGCGCGAGGCGGTGACGGCCCCGCTCGAGAACCTGCTGATCGTGGCCGGGGCGGGCAGTGGTAAAACCCGGGTGCTGGTACACCGGATCGCCTGGCTGGTCCAGGCGGAAAACGTCTCGCCACACGGCGTGCTTGCCGTGACCTTCACCAATAAGGCGGCGGCAGAAATGCGCGGCCGCGCGGAGCAGTTGTTGAACCTGCCGACCCGCACGATGTGGGTGGGCACGTTTCATGGCATCGCCCATCGGCTACTGCGGATCCATTGGCGTGAGGCCGGACTGGCCGAGAATTTCCAGATACTCGATTCCGATGACCAGTTGCGGTTGGTGAAACGGGTGATGCGTTCGTTGAATGTGGACGAGCAGAAATGGGCGCCCCGCCAGACTCAGTGGTTCATCAATGGGCAGAAAGACGAAGGACGTCGCGCCAAGGATGTGATCCCTGGAGACGATCTGTTTCTGGTCACTCAGCAGAAGATATACGCCGCCTATGAATCGCTCTGCCATCAGAGCGGACTGGTCGATTTCGCGGAGCTGTTGCTGAAAAGCCACGAGTTGTGGCTGGAGCAGCCGGAGGTGCTCGAGCATTACCAGCGGCGTTTTCAGCATCTGCTCGTGGACGAGTTTCAGGACACCAACACCATTCAGTATGCCTGGCTGCGGGTGCTCGCCGGCCGCACCGGTAAAGCGATGGCGGTGGGCGACGACGATCAGTCCATTTACGGTTGGCGGGGAGCGCGAATCGAGAACATCCACCGCTTTCAGCAGGACTTCAGTAACGTCCGGTTGATCCGGCTCGAGCAGAACTACCGCTCGACTCAGACCATTCTGAAAGCCGCCAACGCGCTGATCGACCACAACTCGGATCGGCTGGGCAAGAAATTGTGGACCGAGGGTGCCGAAGGCGAGCCCATCCTGCTGTACTCCGGATACAACGACATCGATGAGGCAAGGTTCATTGCCGGGCGGATTGCGGAACACGTCGATCAGGGCGGGAACCCCGACGAAGCGGCCGTTCTGTATCGCTCGAATGCGCAATCCCGCGTGCTGGAGGAGGCGCTGCTGCGCGCGCAGATTCCGTACCGCATATACGGGGGCTTGAGATTCTTCGAGCGGGCGGAAATCAAGAACGCGTTGGCGTACATGCGCTTGACGACCCAGCCTCATTCGGACACCGCGTTCGAACGGGTGGTGAACACGCCAAACCGGGGTGTCGGCGATAAAACGGTGGAGGGGGTTCGCGCGCTGGCGCGGGAACGGGAGATCTCGTTATGGCAGGCGGCCAAAGAAGGTGTGGCCGAGGGGCGATTCACCGGCCGGGCGGCCAATGCGGTCGCAGGATTCGTCGAGCTGATCGAGCAACTTTCCAGTGCGGTTCAGACATTCTCGCTGCAGGAACTTGCGGAACACTGCATCGAGGCCAGCGGATTGCTGGCATTTCATACCCAGGAGCGCGGTGAGCGGGGCCTGGCCCGCAAGGAGAACCTCGAGGAGTTGATCACTGCGTGCCGGCAGTTCAGCGGCGAACTGATGTTTCCGCTCGATGTGGGGGGTGACGACGTCGAAGAAACCTCACTGCTGGAACAGTTTCTGGATCAGGCAGCGCTCGAAGCAGGCGAGCGTCAGAGCGACGCAGATGGGCGCTGTGTGCAGCTGATGACGTTGCATTCTGCCAAGGGGCTCGAGTTTCCGATGGTTTTCCTCGCGGGAATGGAGGAAGGCCTTTTTCCGCACCGGATGTCGGCGGAAGAGCCGGGCCGCATGGAAGAAGAACGGCGCCTCTGCTATGTCGGGGGTGACCCGGGCGATGCGTCAGCTGTATCTGACGTTTGCGGAGTCCCGGCGTCTGCATGGCACCGATTCCTACAACCGGCCTTCCCGATTCATCAGCGAAATACCAAAAGATCTGCTGCGTGAAGTCCGGATGGGCGGCGCCGTTGCGCGGGGCTACGGGTCAGGCGCACGGCTTGGCAGCGGCCCCGTCAACGGTGGGGTCGATGGTTCGGAGGAGGGCGCGCTGCGGATCGGTCAGCGGGTTGGCCATGCGAAGTTCGGCGAGGGCGTCGTGCTGCAATGCGAGGGGCAGGGCGAGCGTACCCGGGTTCAGGTCAACTTCGCCCGTGCCGGGGCGAAGTGGTTGATGCTCGGCTACGCGAAGCTGCAGCCCCTGGATAGTTGAGAACGCTAACTATCGAGGAACGGGAACCATTGAGAAACTTCAGAAGAAGCGCCGTGGGCAATGGTTGCACAGCGGTGTTCGTCGGCCTGAGCCTGCTGCTGTCGGCCTGCGGCGAACCGGCACGTACGCAGTCAGCGGGGCAGGCGCAGGGGGATGCACCTGCGACCGAACAGACCTTCCGGTGGAAGCTGGTAACGACCTGGCCCAAGAATCTACCGGCCCTGGGAACTGCTCCGGAACACCTTGCGCAGAAAGTCGATGTCATGTCGCGTGGGCGCCTCAAGATCAAGGTGTACGGGGCGGGTGAGCTGGTGCCGGCCTTCGGGGTGTTCGATGCGGTGTCCCAGGGCACCGCGCAGATGGGACACGGTGCTGCTTACTACTGGCGCGGCAAGATTCCCATCGCGGCGATGTTTGCGACTGTTCCCTTCGGCATGAATGCCCAGGAGATGAACGGCTGGCTGCACTATGGTGGAGGCCTGCAGTTGTGGCGTGAGCTGTACGCACCGTTCAACCTGATTCCCATGGCCGCGGGTAACTCAGGCGTGCAGATGGCTGGCTGGTTCAATCGGGAGATCAATTCGCTGGCCGACATCCAGGGTTTGAAGATGCGCATTCCCGGCCTGGGTGGGGAAGTGTTCCAGCGTGCCGGCGGCGCGGCCGTGGCGATCCCGGCTGGAGAAATATTCACGTCGCTGCAGACCGGCGTGATTGACGCGACCGAGTGGGTGGGCCCGTACAACGACCTCGCGCTGGGCCTCCACGATGTGGCGAAGTATTACTACTACCCCGGCTGGCACGAGCCGGGCCCGACGTTGGAGGCAATCGTCAACCGGTCCGCATGGGAGGAGCTGCCGGAGGACCTCCAGATGATTCTGGAGACCGCCGCGCGGGCCGTGAACCAGGACATGCTCGACGAGTTCACGGCGCGCAACAATGCGGCGCTGAAGACCCTGATCGATGACCACGGGGTGGAGCTGCGCCGGTTGCCGGACGACGTGCTCGCGCGCTTCAAGGAACTCTCGGCCGAAGTGGTCGCCGAAGTGGCCGGGGATGATGAGCTGGCGCGTCGCATTCACGATTCGTATATGCAATTCCTGGGAGACGTGATGAACTATCACCGCATCTCGGAGCAGGCATACCTCAATGCACGCTGAACAGGACACCAGGTGGAACTCAAAGCAACCCGGCTGAGTATTGCCGACGGCATCGGGACCTTGTTCCTGCATCGGCCGGAGCGGATGAACGCCTGGACCGGGCGCATGCATACCGAGTATCGATACTGCCTGAAGCAACTGGATGACGACCCGGAGGTGAAAGCCGTGATCGTCACCGGCAGCGGACGCGGGTTCTGCGTGGGTGGTGACGCGAAGGCATTGGAGGGCCATGCCAAGCGTGGCGGTTATGATGCCGGCACGCCGGAAGCGTTGGCCGAACCTGGCTATGGGGTGGCCCCCGAGTTCGACGCGGCGTTCGCGTATCACTTCGGATTGCGCAAGCCGGTGGTCGCGGCGCTCAATGGTCCGGCAGCCGGAGTGGGGCTGGCGCTGGCGTGCTTTGCGGACCTGCGCTTCGCAGCGCCCGGCATCAGGTTCACCACGGCCCACGGCAAGCTCAATCTGCCGGCCGAATACGGGCTGTCCTGGCTGTTGCCGCGGCTGATCGGGCTCGGCCGGGCCAACGACCTGCTGTTGACCAGTCGGGTGTTCACCTCCGAGGAGGCCTTGGCCCTGGGGTTGGTGAATGCCATCCACCCGGCGGATCAACTACTCGATGAAACCAGGCGCTACGTGACCGAGATGATCGCGACGGTTTCGCCCAACTCGCTGCGCCAGACGCGCTGGCAGATCTATCGGGACCTCACTCGCGATGCGGCTGCAGCGGTGCGGCACTCGGAAAGCCTGATTGATGAAATGATGGCCGAGCCGGACTACGCCGAGGGCGTGAGTGCATTCCTGGAGAAGCGGCCGCCTTCCTGGGGCGATTGAGCCTCTGATCAGAGGTTCCTAGCCGTACAGTACCGTTGGTAGCCAGGTGGCCAGTCGGGGCCACACCACCAGCATGCCGAGCAGCAGCAACTGCAGGCCGATGAAAGGGACTACCCCGCGATACATGGCCGTCGTGGTAACGGACGCCGGGGCAACGCCGCGCAGGTAAAACAGCGCGAACCCGAACGGCGGCGTGAGGAAGGACGTCTGCAGATTGACCGCAATCATGATGCCCAGCCAGACCGGATCGATGCCCATCGCAAGCAGCACCGGGCCGACGATGGGCACCACCACGAAGGTGATCTCGATGAAGTCGAGAATGAAACCGAGCAGGAAGATCACCAGCATGACGATCGCCATTGCGCCCCACATTCCCCCCGGCATGTCCTCGAACAGCGATTGAACCAACGCGTCGCCGCCATAGCCCCGGAACACCAGCGAGAAGATCGATGCGCCGATCAGAATGAAGAACACCATGGCCGTGGTGCGCAGCGTGGAACGGCCAATTCCCGCCAGGATCGAGACGTCGAGGGTGCGGTATGCGAAGGCCAGTAGCAACGCGCCAAACGCACCAACGCCCGCCGCTTCGGTGGGTGTCGCGTAACCCCCGAGAATAGAGCCGAGCACCGCGACGATCAGCACCAGAGGTGGCACGAGGCCCTTGGCCAGTTCCACGGCGAGATTCGAACCCTGGCTGTTGGCCAGCGTATCGCGGACAACGTTTGGAGCCCGGTGAGGGCGCAACAAGGCAACCCCGGTGACGTACAACAGGTACAACGCCACCAGAACCAGACCGGGAACGATCGCGCCTGCGAACAGGTCGCCCACCGACACGGTCTTGGGTGCGAACACGCCCAGACTCAATTGTGCCTGTTGGTAGGCGTTGGACAGCACGTCGCCCAGCAGCACCAGCGCGATCGACGGAGGGATGATCTGGCCCAGCGTGCCGGTAGCACAGATCGTACCGGTCGCAAGGCGGTCGTCGTAGCCGTGGCGCAACATGGTCGGCAGGCTCATCAGCCCCATGGTGACCACCGTTGCCCCGACGATCCCCGTGCTCGCCGCCATCAGCATGCCGACCAGGATGACCGAGATGCCAAGACCGCCGCGCAGGCCCCCGAACAGCAGCGACATCGAGTCCAGCAACCGCTCCGCGATCCGGGCATTCGCTGCCTGGATCCGGAATCCGCTTCGAATGGTTGAACTGCTGCCGCTGCTGATGTTCGCGGCGGTGTTCGCGGCACTGCTGCTCGGCTATCCCGTCGCCCTGACTCTGGCTGGCGTAGCGCCGTTGTTCGCCGCAGCCGGCGTTGCCGGGGGCGCGTTCGACCCGCGCGACCTCGGATTTCTTCCCGGACGCTTGTTCGGGATCGTGTCCAACCAGACGCTCATTGCCGTGCCGCTGTTCGTGTTGATGGGCGTGATCCTGGAAAAGTCCCGGCTCGCGGCGCGGT
>PVMK01114456.1_pt1 | contig 117460 bp, 118 predicted proteins | sample 1853481 | NCBI WGS metagenome assembly PVMK01 (sample SAMN08533507, study PRJNA380276) | Marine sediment metagenome, whole genome shotgun sequencing project.
GGGTTTCAGACAGCCTTGGGCTTGATGCGGTTGGCCATAAACAAACTGACCGCAACCTGCCAGGTCCTCTGCTGGCCCGATTCAAGCGGTTACAGACTTTTCTGTAACTTCCACACCAGCTTTACTGTCGGCTGACTTTTTGCCACGCCAACCCAGCACTGCCAGTGCCGAGAACATCAGCCAGACTGCGGCTGGAATCGGCACAACCGAAGCCCCACCGAATTGCGCGCTGGTTAAATTTTTACCGCGGGAACCCCGACCGGCACTGGATATTTCGAACCCGGCAACGTGGGCAGCAAACAATGCGCCACCCGAAGAGAGTGTCTTTATATAGTCTGCCGGCGAATCACCCGTCACACCGACGATGGCAAAGCTCAGCGGATCCTGGCGGACGCTTCCGGTGCCCTTCAGGGTGACATCAAATTCTCCGAATACGCTGTGACTGCCAGCCCCAATGCTGACTTCCCAGTCGGAGGGCAAAACAAGGTTTTCCGCACTGGCCCCGGAATCTCCGAAATTGAAACTAAATGCCTGGATACCGTAGTTTGAATCTGTGATGCTGCTTAATGCATCGTTAGTCTGGACCCTGAAGTCAATTGCCCCATCGGCCCCATCGCTGATTGTTACAGTCAGGTAGTTCGTGCCACTCGTAAATACAGAGCTTTCATTTGATTGGTCCAGAAAGACCTGAAGACTCGCCGCATTGGCCGTCACCGTAAGAAACTGGCCGACTGCTAACGCCAGTAAAGTGACTAGTGAACCTGTTAGTTTTTTCATATTGATTTTCTCTGCTGTATATAACGGCTAATTTAATGCGCCATTTAGTTTTGTTATTTAGCGCTCTTCAACGCCAGCGTTTGTAGAATCTGGTCAGGCGGAAACTCATGCTTCTGTTATGCATGGCTGTCATTTTTGAAAATGCGTGACTTTGCTCGATAGCCAATTACAAATAGGCCAGACAGCATCAGCCAGACCGCCGAGGGAATCGGCACAACATTCGTTTGTTCCCCCGGGTTTTTGCTGTTTATCCAGTCCTGATTTTTTGATTTTCCATTAGCGAAACGGAAACCCAATCTGCCCACTCCCATTGCGAGCCGATGACCATCAGAGTGATCATTCGATAGTTCATCGAGGTATTCGTGCACCGTACCCCTGTCACCGAATACGGGATGATCACGATTGGCGGCAGTGAATTCGCCCATCCATGGCAACTTAGGGCCAACCACGGGCGCGTGATTGCCAACATTAGGCTGGCTTAGTGACTGTGAACTTTGTCGTGGTAATTGCTTGAAATGCTTAAGGCTCGCGGCACTTGTTGGTGTCGCTACGAGTTGCGCCGTGATTACTGCAATGGCCAGGGCCATAACGCCGGGGTACGTCCTCATTTGCTTCTTCTCCGCTGTAGTGTTTTAGGTCAACGGCTTTACACGCCGCCATCCAACTTCCAAACCCTCAGCCTCTTCGGGCTTTCGGGTGACACAACACGGGAAAAAGAAACGCGACCCTGTATGGGTTCTTTTGATTTCTTGCGACCTAAACTGGCAATGACTACCAATTCTTGCTTCCCACGCTGTCAGAACCTGTTTTGGTCCTGTCTGGCTTCCGGTCTATGCCGGCTATAAAACGTTGTCTTGCTTTGCTACTTGACTGCCATCAGACGCTCCAGGCGTTCGACCCGCTCAGCTATTTCGCTAAGACGATCTGCCGCACCTTCAGCAGCGTCACCTTTCTCATTTTCTGATTGCTGTAACGACTCATGTCGAACCGAGTGCATTTCTGTATTGATGGGCGCTTTTTTAAGCCTTTGAGCAATTGATTCGAGCGCTGCCATATCTTCGGCCTCTGCCGAAAATTCATTGCTATCGTTGTCTGAGCTACTTGCTAGCCAATTGATGCTCCCTGACAAACGCGAATTACCGTTGATATTTCCCACAGCTTTTCCGTAGCCGTTGGTGGATGTTTCTTTGCGGGTGAAAGGGAAATCAGGCTCAAGCTCACCCAGAAGTTCGGCCATATCGATGACTGCACCCAGTTGATACCGCCCGGTATCAATACCCCTTATTTGCTCAGGTGTCAGCTGTTTAAGCGTCAGGTTGAGTCGTTCCGGAGGAACCTGTGGCAGGACAGCTGCCAGTGAAATTCGTACTCGAAGCGTTCTTACTTCGAGTACGAAAGCGCCCTCTGTGGTTTTCCCTGCGAGGCTGTGAATGTCATGGGCAGATACATTTTTCAGAAATTCCTGCACCTCTCGGAGGTTTGAAAATTCCTTTTTCATCAGCGTCCGTAAGGCGGGAATAACCCGAAGCACATCAGCATCCGCCTGAGAATATCGGGCCCCCCGTCCCCGGTGGGACGGACCAGCGAGCAAGCCTTTTGCGATGTAGTCCCCAATCGTTCGTCGGGTAAAGCCGGAAATTTCCTCCAGCTCATTAACCGTATACATGTGGATCATATCCATTCCCTAGATAAATAATAAATAAATAAAGAGAATTAAACTGCTTAATATTTCTCTATTTATTTTTTTATAAGCTTTTATATCATTGTTTATATAGCTTATTTTTTTAAGTTAGTAAAACTAAGAAGCTATCTTGCCTTAAAGCAGTACTTTTTACAAGTATTTACTGCGTTTATTTCCGAGTTTTATGGTTTGACAAAAATGCCAAAGAATTAAGGGCTATAGGATATTCAGGGCGCACTCTCCACATCCCCCATCAATTGGAGAATGGAGGTGGCATGGGAATACAAACGGACATCCGCAGCAAAAGCGGATTCATGCAGACCTGTAGGCTTTAGCCTGGGCCGCGCTTGCGCCCCTGCTCTATTGCAGTAATGAAGAGGGACTGGCTGAATTCCGGACTCTCGGTAAAATGCTGCCGGAAGCCGACATTGCTAGCTGGATAAGGCCAGAAATTATGGTGCCCCGACCATGATTCGAACATGGGACCTTCCGCTTAGGAGGCGGACGCTCTATCCAGCTGAGCTACCGGGGCAACGGTAGCTATTCTAAGGCAGTTAAGCACCAGCTGACAGTAGGGAATTTATGGTTATAGTAATTTGCTGCAGATCTATCCTGCTAAAAACTATCGCAGTGAGATTTTCAGGTGTTCCGGAGCAGGTATTACGTGGACCGTTTAAGGAAAGGTCTACTGTAATTTTTCTGCTTCCCGGCCAAAACTCCAAGTGCTGATAAAAGCAACCATATGCTGGCAGGAATAGGAACAACAGTTGACATACCGTTCAGCAGTATACGATCAGCACCGCCACCTATGGCGCCGCCAATCAGGATGGCGTTACCCCACACTTCAGCGCCCGCTTCTGAATTAATGTTAACTGTAATGTCTGTGAGTCCTTTGCCACTCAACACTGTTGTCTCAGTAAGCCCCAGGACGCCAACATCAATCAAATCTGCATAACTTTTGCCCAGCAAATCACCTGAGCTGGAAAGTGAGCCAGTAAAGTAGGTGACATCCCGAAATACTTCCTTACCTTTTGAACCTACTTCCGGGGATACAGTAAAACCTGTCAGGTTTACGTTGCTGGAGAATATCACCAGAATCCAGTCTTGGCCTGAAGCTTCGGTTATCCCACGAAAATTTTCTTTGTTGGCGCAATTGGCTTCCTGTGAATTACAAACACCCAGGCCATTGGTCATCTGATTTAGGGTGGCTTCCTCAAGCGCACCAGCCCCGACTTCAGCCCAAGAACTAACTGTTGCTGTCAGGGAGTTATCTGTCGGGTCCGTAAAGATAAGCTCATTTCCTGATGTAACACTTGCCCCAGTAAAATCAAAAGCATAGCTAACAGGTGCAGCCGCAATGGGACCGCTCACAAAAAGGCTAACCAGAAATATGCTGGACGCCATTAAATAGAACCTGTTTGTGCGCAATGCATACATAACTTAAATACCCGGTAACTCGAATCGGCTTGCCACTATGACTGCCAATCAACATGGATATTTAACTGCGAATCAGTAACTTACTACCTTGATGGGGGTCACATTTTGAGAATAAAATTGCCTGGAATTGACTCAGCCATACGGCCTGATATTTGTCATAACTATTTGTTTTTTTGATTAGTTGCCCATTTTTTCAGGATAGACAGGGCAAAAAGCAATTGCTGCTTTCAAATATATTTGTGACTACTTAAGCAGTGTTACGGTTATTCTGCGTTGATGCGGAATTGTTCGATGCTCCCACAAAAAGATACCTTGCCACGTCCCTAATGCACAACGACCTTCAACCACCGGCACGGACAGTCCGGTCTGGGTTAAAACGCTGCGCACGTGGGCCGGCATATCATCCTCTCCTTCCGCGGTATGCAGAAAATCAGGGTCGCCATCGGGTGCAATGCGAGACATAAATACTTCCAGATCCCGGCGCACATCAGGATCAGCATTTTCACAAATCATTAAGGATGCACTGGTGTGCTGAAGAAATATGTGGCACAGACCCGTATGAATATTACAATCAGCAATAATCCTGTCGATATCTGCAGTAATTTCCTGGCTCCCACGACCGGAGGTGGAAACAACAAATGATTTTTGCACCACCATAAACTGGCCGATTCCTTATCCGAATAGCAAAGAGTAGTTTAATTATTAACAGTTGATTACAACTGCACCACTAACCTGGATATTATTCTTCCGGCCTGTAAGGCAACCCATAGCGCAGTCGCAGGGTCTTAACTTTGCCAAACCAGGGGATACTCACGATATACAAATTGTCATGCTCACTGTCAGCCGTTTCAGGAAGCTTTTTACTACCGTGCATCTCGGCGATCAGTGGCTGGATGATTTCAGGTTCAGTAATGACCAATACAATCTTGCCCTTATATTCATCAAGAATTCGCAGTACGAGTGCTTTTACATCTTCTGGAACATCGATTGTGTGCACTGGCGCATTATTTAGTGTTGCGAGAGGCACACTGGTTTCAAGTGACCGCCTGAGTGGTAATACAAAAACTGCATCAATACCGGCGACAACATCGACATCACCCAGGATCCGTGCGAGCTCTCTTGCGCGCGCCTGCCCTTGCGGGCTGAGGCCTGGGTCCGCTGATGACAGCACGGACTTTTCGGCATAGCGGGTAACAATCACAGTGGTCGTAGCCTGCAGTTCAAAAAACCAGGCCATACCCGTCGTAAATAACAGGAAGCCAGCGATACTTACCAAGCGTCTCTGACGGCGTCGCTTGCGGCGTTGTGCCTGCATCCCCTGCTGCTGGTTCATGAATCCGTGCTCTCCGTACTGATCACCCGTCTACTTGCGAGGATCACTTTCGCGAATAACCGTATATTCAGCATCCAGGTCGCTGTTTTCCCTGGCGTAGCGCTCCATCTTCCGCTTTAGCCACCAAATTCTTAGCATGAATATAACTGAGCCTATAACCAGCAATCCAACAAATCCTGCAAGAAAAATGGCGCCAAGAAAAACCGCTACCGCAAATAAAAAAGCACCGATAATCAGTGTGATAATCCTGCCTAATAGCCCTCCCGGTGGCTGCGGACCATCCGGGCCGCCGCCATGAGTGCCGAGAGAGACATAACGAATTTGTGATGAACGACGCATAAGCTGTTTATTCTATCTGAAATGGACTTGTAAATTCAGCTTCAGATTTTCATATATTTTTGTTGCAGGTTGCGAAGCTACGACTTAAGCGTTTCTCATTTCGCGACTGTCAGCCCAGAGTTCTTTCCCAGGTCCAGTAAAGGCCAGTGATTGATATCAGTAACGAAATGGGGATTACTATAACGCGCCTGTACCAGTAACGTGATCGACACCAGCCAAACAATAAAAAACAGGCTGCAATCACTGCAAGCTGACCAAATTCAACACCGATGTTGAAGGTTATTAAAGCGGTAAGAAACTCCGAACGTGGCAATCCAATCTCGCCCAATACGCCGGCAAAACCCATTCCATGCAATAAACCGAACAAAAAAACCAGGATAACGCGCCAGGGTTTTAGCTTTTCTGAAAGGCAATTTTCTATCCCAACATAGGCGATAGACAATGCGATCAGTGGCTCAACAATAGAGGCCGGCGCAGAAATAAGCCCGTATATACCAAGACCAAGGGTTATCGTGTGGGCTACCGTAAAAGCAGTAACCTGGAGTAATAGTGGCTTGAAGTGAATGCTCAGCAGGAAAATACCTGTAACGAATAGAATATGATCAAGCCCCTCCGGGACAATATGCTCAAATCCAATGGCAAGATAATTGAGGGCTATGTCCAAACGGCTTTGCGGTACTAATGCAACAGCCAGTTTAAAGGGAACACTGGTTTCTCCTGTTTGCAGCCATTGTGACTGACCTTCTTCTGCATTGTGGTAACTGAAACGGACTACACTACTTCCATAACGCTCCGGCCATACCCAGATAATTTCATCCGCCCCGGAAGCCACATTTGCTTTAAGCAGAATTATTGAGTCCCGGGCAAGTTCCTGATCACCCACGGGCGGAACTTCCAGGCCCTCATAACTGAAAATCAAAGCTTCTCCATCGGCCTTCAATATAGGTGGATTCAGCAGCGTCGGTGCAAAAGCAGAGAATTGCTGTGCCAAAAGCTTGGGCCGCATAGCCCGCAGTTCAATATAGCGCCCGGCATTTGGCGAATCATTCGTGTCAGTATGCTCTGATCCAATGGCTGCCAGCATTGCTTCAACATTGGCACGAATTCGGATATCAATTTCTCCCGAACTGTCTACAACAATGGTGGCAACAGCGGGACGTACTGTGTGGGCAATCGATGGATCAACAATCCCCATAATGGCTATCAATACAAACAGTGTTGCGGCCCAACGCATAAGTCTTTCCTTTAATTAACAAAGCATGCGATTGCCAGCCAGCTGACTAGGCTATGATGACTATACGCAGGCATTCCGCAAAGAGATTTATTCATTGGCTTCAAAAATAGTAATTTTTATTAGCGCTTGCATGGCACTAATGAGTGCAGAACCTGCGTTATGCCATGACTTCTGGATCGAACCCGACCAGTTTACGCCTGAGCCAGGACAAACACTGGATATACGCCTGCGTGAGGGTGTGGACTTCAAAGGCAATACTCTACCGTTTATCCCCGACTGGTTTAAAGATTTCAGTAAAGTGACGTCTGCGGGACGATCACCCGTCGAATCCATCATAGGAGATGATCCTGCTGCAACCCTGACAGTTAATAAGGGAGCGCTGCTGTTAGGTTACCGAAGCAATCGCAATTTCGTGAATCTAGATGCTGAAAAATTTAACAGCTACCTCGAAGAAGAAGGCATAGAGTTTATTCGGGAACAGCGCGTAGCGCTCGGTCAGGATGATGAACCGGCACCAGAGTATTTTGTGCGCTGTGCGAAAGTGCTGATCCAGTCTGACGGCAGTAAAGAAAACATTTATAAAACAGAACTCGGCTACATACTGGAACTGATTGCAGAAAATGATCCCTATCAGTTAAATCCTGGCGACAAACTAACTTTCAGGCTAATTTACCGCAATAAACCAGCCGCGAATCTTCTGGTACAGGCTTTTACTCGCGCAAAACCGGAAATACGGCAACGGATCCGTACGGACGCAGCTGGAAGAGTCACTATTCAATTAACGGAGCCTGGGGTATGGATGATTAAGGCTGTTAATATTCAACCTGTTATTGACGACCCAAAAGCAGCCTGGCAAAGCTACTGGGCCAGTTATGTATTTGAATTAACCAGCAATCACCAATAGTCACCGCAACAGTTTCTATTGCTAACAGTATAGCGGTGCCTTCTTAAATCGGCATCAAGCCAGAGATCTTCAGTTGTGCAGATATCTCTGAACTTTAGCTTTTAACCTTGAAAGGCGTGCCTCTACTCTTCAGCCGCGGGTACAAACAGCGCCAACAGAAGCATCAGGGGCCAGGTAAACAGTGGCGTAAAAAGCAACCCGCACAATAACCACCAACCTGGTCCTCGACCACGATTGCCGGCTACCAATGCTGGTATTGTTGCTAGCACGATATAGGTCAGCGCGATAAATGCGCCAGGTACCACGTTGCCGCTATTCGAAAATATACCGGTAACAAATTCGCCTATTTCATTATTCATTATTATTCTCCGGGCGATTGCTGCATTTTATCAGCTAATACCTGATTGAGAATTTTGCTACGCACTGTAAAGAGCCCGACAGGCTGGAAAGCTTGAGTTCTCTCAGCCTTTGTAATTTAAGCGGCAGTCCGCCAAAAAAAAGATGCGTTATGTATCACGGCGCCCCGCATTAGGGATGCATAAGCATTATTTATATTGACAATTTAAAGCCAATAATTGGCTGGTAGAGTTTGGCAATACTGTGCTCCACTTGTCTGTATAGGACATGTTTCACTTAGCACAATTGGATTCCTGTTAAGAAAATCAGGAGCAGGAATATCGCGTGAAAATCTACCTGCGGAAAGAAAAAGGCCTCCAACGTAATAAGCCCTATTCAGGTATTGGCGGAGAGGGTGGGATTCGAACCCACGGAAGGCGTGAACCTTCTTCAGTTTTCAAGACTGACGCATTCGACCACTCTGCCACCTCTCCGCTTGCCTGTTTTTCCGCTCAGGCGCCCGATTGTACGAATCGGAGGCGGGATTCTCCCGGTTCTGTCGCCGGAACTCAATTGCTATGGCATATATAAAGCCTGAAAATGACAAATTAATGGTGATTTAGCACGAACTAACAGTTCCTTTGCTGGTCGTATTGGCTCGGAAAGCTGTTTAATAAGCACTATTTGGCAACCCCCCGTTGATTAGACCATAGGTCTATAGCAGGGCCCATGCTAGAATTCAGCCATACCTAAACCGAATAACTGAAAGTATTGAAAGTTATTCATGCATCTCAATCAGGAGGACACGATGCAACAGGAACCTATACGCAGGGACGGAACACGCGTTGCTTACGGCGCACCGGTGCAGGAATCAGCGCTGGCTACCAACAAGGTACTGCGCAACACCTATATGTTGCTATCCGCTACACTACTTTTCAGCGCAGCGATGGCCGGCGTTTCGATCGTACTTCGTCTGCCCAGTTTCGGTCCACTGGTCACCATTGGTGGCATGTTCGGCTTGTTATTCCTGACCCGCAAACTGAGTAATTCTGCTGGCGGAATTATTTCGGTATTTGCTTTCACAGGGTTTATGGGCCTGACTCTGGGGCCATTACTTAGCCTTTACCTGGAAACCATACCCAATGGTGGCGAACTTATACTGACCGCGCTGGGTGCTACCGGGGTTATCTTCTTCGCTCTGAGTGCCTATGTGCTGAAGACGGGTAAAGACTTTAGCTTTTTAGGCGGCTTTCTTATGGTCGGCCTGATTGGTGTCGTGGTTGTTATGCTGGTGGGCTGGTTTTTAGTCGACCTGTCTGCCTACCAGATGGTTATCTCATCAGTGGTTGTATTGTTGATGGGCGGCTTAATTCTTTTTGATACCAGTCGCATTATTCATGGTGGCGAAACCAATTACATCATGGCGACTATCAGTTTGTATTTGTCAATCTACAATATGTTTATACATCTGCTGGTTCTGTTAGGTGGCAGTCGCAACTAATTTTCCAAGTAGTTCTAAGTAGCTTAAAAAAAGCCCCGCAATGCGGGGCTTTTTTTTATCCGTTTCGTGTGGCCCGTTACCCCTGTTTTGCTTGCAGACGAGTCTGACCATTGAGATAGGGTTGTAAAGCTTTCGGGATTAAGATGGATCCATCTGCCTGCTGCCCGTTCTCCATAACCGCCACCAGCGCCCTGCCCACAGCCACTCCGGAACCATTAATGGTATGCAACAGTTCTGGTTTGCCGGTAGCAGGATTACGCCAGCGTGCCTGCATACGCCGGGCCTGAAAATCCAGAAAATTACTGCATGATGAAATTTCCCGGTAGCAGTCCTGCCCTGGTAGCCAGACTTCAATGTCATAGGTCTTGGCAGCACTGAAGCCGGTATCACCGGAACACAGAGTCACGACCCTGTAGGGTAATTCTAATCGTTGCAATACAGCCTCGGCGTGAGCCGTTAATTCTTCAAGAGCGTCCCAGGAATCTTCAGGCCGGACAAGTTGCACCATTTCAACTTTTTCAAACTGATGCTGGCGAATCATGCCGCGTGTGTCCTTGCCATGCGAACCCGCCTCGGAGCGAAAACAAGGCGTATGCGCAACGAATTTAAGCGGCATATCAGCGGCATCCACTATTTCATCCCGCACCAGGTTTGTGATCGGCACTTCTGCCGTGGGAATCAGGAAAAAGCCCTGCTCTCCCTGCAGACCAAACAGGTCATCACCGAATTTTGGTAATTGACCTGTTCCAAATAAAGAATCCCGATTGACGATATAAGGAACATACAGTTCCTGATAACCGTGTTCATTACCATGCAGATCCAGCATGAACTGGGTTAATGCTCTGTGCACACGTGCAAGATCACCGCGAAGAACCGTGAACCTGGCACCGGTAAGCTTGGCTGCAGCCGGCATATCCAGCAACCCCAGTCCCTCGCCGAGGTCAACATGGTCGAGCGGTGGAAAATCAAAGTCTGGGATATCACCCCAGCGGCGCACTTCAACATTAGCTGCCTCATCTGCCCCATCGGGTACCGAGGCATCCATAAGGTTGGGCAGCCCGGCAAGCAGGTTATCGAGCTCCGTTTGCACCTGGCCCAACTCCGTCGATGCCGCATCAAGCTCGGAACCCAGAGTTTCAACCTGTTTCAGCAGTGGCGCGATATCATCGCCGGCAGCCTTTGCCTGACCAATGCTCTTGGAGCGGGTGTTCCTCTCCTGCTGCAATTCTTCTGTGCGTACCTGTATTTTTTTACGGGCATCCTCAAGCTGCAGATAGCGCTTTCGTGGAAAAGAAAATTTGCGTCGCGCCAGACCGGAAATAACAGTCTCAAGGTCATTACGCAGTAATTTTGGATCCAGCATGAGTTGTACTCTAAGTCGGTTGTGCCGCCATGGTTGCAGCAGAGCGTGTGGCCGCAGAGTTTACACTGCAGCAATGACACACGTTAGCATCAAGACCTGTGGGAGCCCTATTTTTTCCCCGTGGCATTCCCGGGCAATTCTTTACGGGCTTGCCGGTTTGCTTTCCGCAGGGCTGCCAGTTTTTCTCCTATCTGAATTTCCAGCCCAGCCGCAACGGGCTGATAATACTCACGGTCATCCATATCATCAGGGAAATACGACTCACCCGCAGCGAAACCACCCGGTTCATTATGAGCATAACGATAGCCTTTGCCGTGCCCTAGCGCCTTGGCGAGCTTCGTGGGGGCATTACGCAAACGCTCGGGCACTTCCCGGCTGCCCATCTCACGAGCATCGCTGACAGCGGCACCGTAGGCTTTGTAAACGGCGTTACTCTTAGCAGCACTTGCCATGAATACGACCGCCTGAGCGAGCGCCAGTTCTCCTTCAGGACTGCCGAGCCGGTCATAGGTCTCCCATGCGTCCAGCGTAATACGCAGGGCCCGGGGATCTGCGTTACCGATATCCTCAGAAGCCATCCGCACCATTCGCCGCGCCACATAAAGTGGATCGCAACCACCGTCCAGCATACGTGCGAACCAGTAGAGTGCAGCATCCGGATCAGAGCCACGCACAGCTTTGTGCAGAGCCGATATCTGGTCGTAGAAAATATCACCGCCGCGATCAAAGCGCCGCATGCTGCCCGCAGCCACCTCGGCAACTATCTGCGCAGTAATTTCCGGGTGATCGGAGCTATCCGCCAGACCCGCGGCCAGTTCCAGCAAGTTCAAACCACGGCGTGCATCACCATCAGCAGCGATGGCCAAATGCTCAAGTTGCTCTGGCTGACATTGCACAACGCCGGCCAGACCAAACTCTTCTTCCCGCAAGGCTCGTTCCAGTAGTACTACGATATCGCTATTGCTCAGCGCTTTCAGAACATAGACCCGGGCACGAGACAGCAATGCGTTATTGATTTCAAACGACGGGTTTTCGGTCGTCGCACCAATAAAAATCAGGGTACCGTTTTCTACCCACGGCAGGAATGCATCCTGCTGAGCTTTATTAAAGCGATGCACCTCGTCCAGAAACAGGATAGTTGGAGTGCCCTTTTCATCTCTATTTTTCTTCGCTTTATCAACAGCTTGTCGAATATCTTTAACACCTGACATTACTGCTGAAAATGCGATGAACTGGGCATCTGCACCGTGTGCGACCAGCCGTGCGAGGGTTGTTTTGCCGGTTCCCGGAGGACCCCAGAGAATGGCTGAATGCAGTGGGTCTGCAGCCAGCAGGCCGCTTAAAGGCTTGCCTGGCCCAAGCAGATGCTGCTGCCCTACTACCTCGGCGGGCGTACGTGGCCGCACGCGATCAGCTAATGGCCGCCATGTTGCGGCAGCAGTCATTGCAGCTTCAGTCGGTTTTCGATCCACTGACACCAGTCACCGTATTTGGAGCGCAAAAAATACCAGGCCAGTGTCAGCCCGGCCAGATTGGCCAGCATATCGAGGAGGCTGGCATCGCGACCGGGAATTGCCAGTTGAACCAGTTCAATCAATACCCCGAAAATCAGGAAAATACAGAAAATCCAGTTCTGGTAAATTTTCTGCAGCGGCCCACAGAAAGCGCTGGTGATCACCATAAAGCCAAGGATATGGACTACCCAGTCATCAGTAACGTCTTCAACCGCGTCCATCAAGGGTGCATTAACACTAATCACCAGCATTAACGCTAACAGGATAAATGCTGCGGCCAGCCATAACGGCGCGTAACGCAAATCTTTCCGCAGCAGGGCGCCCGTCATAACTCAGTTGATACGCTGGTCGATAACATCAGCACCATCCGGAATTTCAAAACTGAACAAAACCGGATTCAAAGACGGGTTTCTGACTATAGCGCTGAAATGAATGAGTGTGTGTTGGTCAAAACGGTCATACAGTTCCAGCAACACCAGTTCCCCTTGCGCAAAACCGAGACCAATTGATACAAAGTCACCATGGCCGGTTAAAGGCTCCAGCTTAACCATGACAGTTCCATCCGCCTTCCGGTGACCGCTGAAGCCATAATCCTCCAGAGCTGTCGTATCACCCACCAGAAGTGCTGCGGGTGATTGCAGCAGTGCACCCTCAGCAGAACGCACAGTGACCTGCTCCAGCTCGGCATCGTACAACCAGATGCTTTCCTCGTTGGCAACTATTTGCCGTTCCCAGGGAACCGTGTACTCCCAGCGAAACTGGCCAGGGCGTGCCAACCATAGTTGACCAGCCTCTTCTTCCAGAACTTCACCGGATTTATTCTGCAATATCTGGGTGAAGTCAGCCTGGTAACTCTGGACCGACTCGACGAATGCCTGCACAACCTGACGCGCCGCATCAGCCGACAACGGATTGCCGGCTTCATTAGCGTGTAACGGCAACCATCCCCCGCATAAGAAAATGGCGGCAACTAAACTGTGAATAATCTTTTGCACAAAGTATCAGCCTGCTGGCGGCGGTGGCGCCAACACTTCCCGGGAACCATTCGACTGGAGTGGCCCGACTATGCCGGCTGCTTCCATGGTTTCCACCAGCCTCGCAGCCCGGTTGTAACCAATCTTGAGGCGTCTCTGAACCCCGGAAATTGATGGACGGCGCGTCTCTGTCACGATCTGTACTGCCTGATCATAAAGCGGGTCTTCCTCACCGTCATTAGCTCCCGACGCCTTCTCGCCCGATAATCCGGGAATGGGGGCCGCCGGGCCAATCGTCACTTCCTCAATATAGCTGGGCTCACCGGATGCTTTTAACTGGGCAACTACCCGTAAAACTTCCTGGTCCGAAACAAAAGCACCATGGACCCGGACTGGGGTTGGGGCTCCCGGAGGCAGAAACAGCATGTCACCATGCCCCAGAAGGGCTTTCGGCACCTGACTGATCCAGAATTGTCCTGGAATCAACTTTGGCAGAAACCTGAAATGCAATTCGGCACGGGATATTGGCCTTGATCAACCCGGTGATAACATCAACAGAAGGTCGCTGAGTGGCCACAATTAAATGGATCCCCGAGGCACGAGCCTTTTGCGCCAGCCGCGCAATCAACTCTTCAACTTTCTTGCCGACTATCATCATCATGTCAGCCAGTTCATCAATTACGACGACGATATTCGGTAACGGCTGCAGAGTTGGCACATCTTCAAGCGCCTCCTCCAGATTATTTGCGACATACAGGGGGTCCGGTATCGGTTTACCCTGCTCAATGGCCGCTTTAACCTTGCGGTTATATCCAGCCAGGTTGCGCACCTTGAGCGCAGCCATCAGCTTGTAGCGACGCTCCATCTCCGCAACGCTCCAACGCAGCGAATTGGCAGCATCCTTCATGTCTGTGACGACCGGACACAGCAGATGAGGAATACCCTCATAAACCGAAAGCTCAAGCATTTTCGGATCGATCATGATCATCCGAACTTCTTCCGGTCTGGCTTTGTAGAGCAGGCTGAGGATCATCGCGTTGATACCCACCGACTTACCCGAACCTGTTGTACCCGCAATCATCAGGTGGGGCATTCTCCCCAGATCAGCGACCACTGACTTGCCACTAATGTCTTTACCCAGCGCAAGCGTCAGTGGCGAAGGCAGTTCTTCATAAGCCCGCGAACTTAATATCTCACCCAAAGTAACCATTTCCCGGCTTTCATTGGGAATTTCCAGGCCTACATAAGATTTACCGGGGATAACTTCGACGACCCGCACGCTTATGGCCGACAACGAGCGCGCTATATCCTTGGCAAGATTGCTGATCTGGCTGACTTTTACACCGGCTGCCGGATTCAGTTCGAAACGGGTAACAACGGGTCCGGGATGAACGGCAACAACCTCGACATCAACCCCGAAGTCACGCAGCTTCAACTCGACCAGACGAGACATGCCTTCCAGTGCTTCCTGAGAATAGCCCGGAGGGCGCGCTGGCGGTTCATCCAGCAACGACAACGGCGGCAAACTGCCAGCCACCACATTCTCAAACATGGGGACTTGCCGTTCCTGCTCCGCTCTTGCGCTAATCTCCGGGGGCTTCAATGCGGGCGCAATACGGGGTTTGCCGCGTCTGACGACACGCTGCTTTTCAATTTGCCGCTTAATCCGAACCGTTTCCTGGCGTTTTTGCAGGTTTTGGCGTGCCTTAAGCTTTTCGCGCAATCCCAACGTTGTGGTGCGTAAGAATTCGATGCCTTCCAGCACCTGCCTGCCCACCCAGTCCATCGCTGACAACCAGGACATCCCGGTAAACAGCGAGATGGCCCCAAGCCACAATGCCAGCAACAGCAATGTCGCTCCCAGTAATCCCAGCGCTGATTCCAGACCATGGCCGACAAGTTGCCCCAAAACACCGCCCGCTGTCTCACGCAGGTCCGGGTGAGCGAAATGCAGTGTGGCCAGACCACAACTGGTTAACAAAGCGATCAGGAAACCACTGATACGTACAATGAAGAGAGATTTTTCTATGGGCTCCGCACTGCTACGAGCCATACAAAGAATCCAGCCCACGAGCAATGCCATGGCCGGGAATAAAAAAGCAGGCATACCGAACAGATAAAATCCGAAATCAGCAAACCACGCACCCGTGCCACCGATAAGATTATGCAGTTTGCTGCCACTACCTGTATGGCTGAAGCCCGGGTCTAAGGGGCTATAGCTGAGTAGCGCCAGCAGCATAATGATTGCCAGCGCGCCGAATATCCACATCCCTGATTCGCGCACCGAACGGTTTACCGTCGATGGCGATACGGAGCCCCGCCTTCCTAGTTGAGCTGCCTTGGCCACTTTAAATTCCCTGTCAGTTAGTCCATTTAACTGCTTGTAATGCAAGTGTTAACTCAGCAAAGGATCAAAAGCAAGCGCAACCCTTGCGGATTATCGTGCTAATACCCGTCAGCCATAAGCTAACCACCACTCAGCCTTTGCTGAGCAGCCACATTCCCATAAACTTACGCGGATGCACAAACCAAGCTAAATGTTTGTTCTGACACCGCGACAACAACATTCTCCGGCATTACCCAAAAATCAACAACTTACCAAAGTCAGGAAATTATACATGAGCCAACCACGGCACTCTAAATTGATCATTCTCGGATCCGGCCCAGCCGGTTATTCAGCGGCCGTATATGCCGCCCGAGCGAACCTGAACCCCTTGCTAATAACAGGGTTGGAACCGGGTGGCCAGTTGACGACGACCACAGATGTAGATAACTGGGTCGGGGGGGCTGAAGGACTCCAGGGGCCTGCTTTGATGGAGCAAATGCGCGAACATGCGGAGCGCTTCAACACGGAACTGGTCGTCGATCATATTGAGGAAGCGGATCTGGGCCAGCGGCCATTTCGCTTACAGGGTGGTTCCGGCGAGTACACCTGTGATGCCCTGATTATCGCCACCGGCGCTACCGCACGGTATCTCGGGCTGCAAAGTGAGGAGAAGTTTAAGGGTAAAGGTGTATCAGCCTGCGCCACCTGCGACGGTTTTTTCTATCGTAATCAGGATGTAGCTGTTGTTGGCGGGGGGAATACAGCGCTGGAGGAAGCGCTTTATCTCGCCAATATTGCAGCCAGCGTTACGGTTATTCACCGCCGTGACGAATTTCGCGGTGAAAAGATTATGCGCGACCAGCTAATGGCTAAAACCGGCAATGGTGGCAACATAAATGTCATATGGGATCACGTGGTCGACGAAGTCCTGGGCGATGACAGTGGCGTTACCGGGTTGCGTCTGCGCCATGCCAAAGATCAGGATTCAACTCAGGATATTAGTGTCTCCGGTGCTTTCATAGCCATAGGGCACACCCCCAATACGTCACTTTTTGCCGGCCAGCTGGACATGAATAACGGCTATATTATCGTGCAGTCAGGTATACAGGGAAATGCTACAGCAACCAGTCTTCCCGGCGTGTTTGCCGCCGGTGATGTGGGCGACCAGGTTTATCGACAGGCCATCACATCAGCCGGTGCAGGTTGCATGGCGGCGCTTGATGCTGAAAAGTATCTGGATGCGCTGGAGTCCGCAGCATCAGGCTGACACCCTACTTACACGACCGGAAGCAAATATACGGAGCAACCTGAACTAAAATGCAAACTCGGGTCATTGAATCAATTACTCAAGTCGATCGCGAAAGCTGGAATGACCTGCTGAACGACACAAATCCTTTTTTGCAGTTTGATTTTCTGGCGATGCTTGAGGAAACGGGTTGTGTAAGCGCAGAAAAAGGCTGGCTGCCCCGCCACCTGATTTGCGAGGCCGAAGACGGGCTGTTAATAGGTGCCCTGCCCCTCTATCTCAAAACAAATTCTTACGGAGAATTTGTTTTCGACTTCTCCTGGGCAAATGCCTATCACCAGGCAGGATTGAATTATTACCCCAAGCTGACCTCGGCAATCCCGTTCAGCCCTGCTACCGGCCCGCGAGTGCTGGCAAGTGATAATCGTGATGATGGCGCAGCTATTAAGCTAATGCTGGTTAATGCTGCAATTGCCCTGACTAAAGATGCGGACTTGTCTTCCTTCCATATATTGTTTCCCGATCATGCCCAGATTCCACTCCTTGAAAACGCTGGCTTATTAATTCGCAAAGACTGTCAGTTTCACTGGCAAAACGAGAACTATGCAAGTTTCGAGGATTTCCTCGCAAAGTTCACTGCAGCAAAAAGAAAAAAAACTCGCCGTGAAAGAAGGCGTATTACGGAAGCCGGTATTGCCTTCATTACCCGAAGCGGTGCAGATCTCACAGATTCCGATTGGGATAAAATTATGCCGCTCTACGCCAGCACTTTTATGCGTCGGGGCAACGAACCCTACCTGAACAGTGATTTTTTCAAGCAACTATCAGTCTGTATGCCAGACAATATTGTCGTATTTATGGGCTACCAGGATAATGAACTGGTAGCGGTTGCAATATGTTTTCGCAGCAATACGACGCTGTATGGTCGCTATTGGGGGACAGTGCGCTATATAGACTCTCTGCACTTTGAAACCTGCTATTACCAGGGAATAGACTATTGTATTGAGCAGGGTCTGCAGTTTTTTGAACCCGGGGCCCAGGGTGAATACAAAATCAGCCGCGGCTTTGTACCTACCGAGACCTGGTCTGCACACTGGCTATCGCATCCGGAATTCGCACGCGCGATAGATGATTATCTGGTCATGGAACGCAAGCATATAGATCGCTATATAGATGCTGTCGGCAATCATGTACCTTACCGAAACAGTTCTTCCTGATCTGCATATGGCATACAGAATACAAACTCTGCACGCGAGCGATCCACCTGACAGTTTTGCAGACCCTGCCGATACTGGCATCGCACTGGGTTATCCGGATGGTCTGGTGGCAATAGGCGGCGATCTTTCTTCTGAACGATTACTCGAAGCTTACCGACAGGGAATTTTTCCCTGGTTCAGTGAAGACCAACCCATACTCTGGTGGTCACCCGACCCCCGTGCTGTCATTTTTCCTGAAAATTTCCACATGAGTCGCAGTCTGGCGCGAATGGTCAGAAGTCCGGACTGGGAATATTCTCTGAACCAGGCGTTTCCCGAAGTTATTAGTGGCTGTGCCACCAATCGTGGTGAGCACGGAACCTGGATTACGCCGGGAATGCAGGCGGCATATGCAACGCTGCATGAACTTGGGTATGCGCATTCGGTAGAAAGCTGGTACCAGGGGCAGCTGGCCGGTGGAATTTATGGCCTCAGAATCGGCAATGTTTTTTTTGGTGAATCAATGTACACCGGTATTACCGGCGGATCCAAAGTGGCGATTAGCGGTCTAATTAGCATCTGCCTGAATGCACGGATAAAAATGCTGGACTGTCAGATGCCCTCAGAGCACCTTGAAACACTGGGGATGATGGAAGTTATGCGGAATGATTTCCTCAAGCAACTCAGGCGGGACACAAAAAATGCAGCTCCAGTCAGCAAATGGGGCTTTGGACGCCGGTCGGCTGCGGACCTGATTAAGCTCCGCAAAACCACGAAGTAACCTAAATTAGCTGGCCTCAGGTTCGCCTGGCGCTTGCGTAGCTTTCCCGCATCTTGCACAATGCGCCCGCGCTAACTAAGGAACCTATAAAACTCATGGCAAAGGAAGAAGCCATACAGATGGACGGTGTCGTCATTGAGACACTGCCAAATACCACCTTCAAGGTCGAGCTGGAGAACGGTCACGTTGTGACTGCGCACATCTCCGGCAAGATGCGCAAGCATTACATTCGTATACTGACAGGTGACCAGGTTACTGTTGAACTTACACCCTATGATTTGAGCAAGGGTCGCATAATCTATCGGTCACGCTAAGCCGCGAATTGACCTTTTTTGATATCCATCCTGACCTGATCTATCGGCTATGAGCTGGGGATGGATTACCCGTCTCTTCTTCATCATTGGCCAGATGTTCAAGCTGCCGGGTATCAGGAACCGCGATCAGATCCAGTTCACCGTCATCATTTATGACGATAGTAACGTGACCACCTTCTGCCAAATCACCGAATAGCAGGTGTTCTGCCAGTGGCCGCTTAATTTTCTCCTGAATAACCCTCGCCATAGGCCGTGCCCCCATCTTGGGATCGTAGCCTTTATCAGCAATATACCTGCGAGCTGCATCATCCAGTTCCAGCGTAACCTTGTTGGATTCAAGTTGCGCCTCAAGCTCAAGAACCAGTTTATCAACCACTCGTAAAATAGAATTTTTATCCAGCGGATCAAACTGAATTATCGCATCCAGCCGATTACGGAATTCCGGTGTAAATATTTTCTTGATAGCACTTTTGCCATCAGTTACATGATCCTGGGTGGTAAAGCCTATTGACGCTCTGTCCATCTCCCTGGCACCCGCATTTGTGGTCATGACAATAATAACATTGCGGAAATCTGCTTTACGGCCATTGTTATCCGTCAGGGTACCGTGATCCATAACCTGCAGTAACAGATTAAATACTTCTGGATGAGCTTTCTCAATTTCATCAAATAACAAAACTGCATGCGGATTCTGGCTCACTGCCTCGGTTAATAAACCGCCCTGATCAAACCCCACATAACCCGGTGGCGCCCCGATTAATCGTGAAACCGTGTGGCGCTCCATGTACTCCGACATATCGAACCGGATTAATTCAATACCCAGACAATAGGCCAGCTGGCGGGTAACTTCAGTCTTGCCTACACCCGTGGGACCGGCAAATAGAAATGCACCTACCGGCTTTTCATCATCGCGCAGACCAGAGCGCGCCATCTTTATTGCAGACGACAATGCTCCAATCGCGCTGTCCTGGCCAAAAATGACCAGCTTCAGATCTCGTTCAATATTACGTAGCACATCTCTGTCTGAGGCAGATACGCTTTTCGCAGGTATCCGGGCCATCCGGGCAATAACCTCTTCCACGAGCGCAACGTCAACCACATCGGGTCTGTTGCCCTCATCCATCAACCTGACACTTGCCCCGGCTTCATCAATAACGTCAATTGCCTTATCGGGTAAATAGCGATCATTAATATGCCGGGCAGAAAGTTCTGCGGCAGCCTGCAAGGCTTCGTCTGTGTAATCAACCGAATGGTGCTCCACAAATTTACTGCGCAGCCCCTTAAGTATTTCTATCGTCTCTTCCACGCTCGGCTCGAGCACATCAATTTTTTGAAAGCGCCGCGCCAGTGCATGGTCTTTCTCGAATACATGCCGGTATTCTCTATAAGTGGTTGACCCGATACACCTTAACTCGCCATTGGCGAGTGCGGGCTTGATAAGATTGGATGCATCCAGCACGCCGCCAGAAGCAGCGCCAGCACCAATAATGGTATGAATTTCATCGATGAACAGAATTGCATTCTTGTCTTTACCTATCTCCGCAATAATGCCCTTCATCCTCTTTTCAAAGTCGCCCCGGTACTTTGTGCCAGCCAGCAGTGAACCCATATCCAGCGCGTAGATAGTGGCGTCACTTAACACAGCAGGGACTTCACCATCCACTATTCGTTTCGCCAAGCCTTCAGCCAGTGCTGTTTTCCCAACGCCAGATTCACCGGCAAAAAGAGGGTTATTTTTACGACGTCGACAGAGCACCTGAATCGTGCGCATTATTTCCTGATCACGCCCAATTAGTGGATCAATTTTTCCTTCCTGTGCCCTTTCATTCAGGTTTACCGCATACTGGCTCAGTGCATCAGCTGCGACTTCCCCCTCGAGATCCTGAGCCTCATCCTGCCCGCTGCTTTCAGATTCGGCATTTCCATCTCCCACCTTGGACACGCCGTGCGAGACGAAATTAACTACATCAAGTCGACCGATATCCTGAACCCCGAGCAGGTAAACAGCATGTGTTTGCTTTTCCCCAAACACGGCTATCAGTACATTCACGCCGGAAACTTCTTTCTTGCCGCTGGACTGAACATGATAGACGGCTCGTTGCAGAACCCGCTGGAAGCCCAGTGTAGGTGCTACTTCCTGCTCGGTATCTGCGCTTAACAGTGGAGTCGTTTCTTCAATATGATCGGCCAGGTCCTTCCGCAGTCGCGGCACATCCGCACCAGCAGCCTGGAGCACTTCGATCACACCTGGTATATCTGTTATCGCCAGAAGCAGGTGTTCTACAGTCAGAAATTCATGCTGACTGCTGCGAGCCTTCTGAAAGGCTTCATTCAGGCAAAATTCAAGTTCTGCGCTTAACATTCTTCATCCTGCCTCTTCGAGGGTAGACATTAACGGGTGCTGATGCTGCTGGGAATAACTGCTCACCTGGGCAACCTTTGTTTCGGCAATTTCGTAGGTAAATACACCACAGCGGCCTTTCCCTTTGGTATGGACTTCCAGCATGATGCGAGTCGCTTTATGGCGATCCATTCCAAATATCCGCTCAAGCACTTCGACCACAAAATCCATGGGTGTGTAATCATCATTCAGCAAAAGAACCTGATACAGGGGTGGCCTCTTAAGCTTTGGCTTAGACTCCTCAACGACAAGGCCTCGTTCGTCACTGGGGCCCAGTTCAAAATCATCTTTTTCCTCTTCAGACATCGTTAATTTGCGCCAATCTCATTGGTGAATCTTATTGCAACCATTCTACATTCTTTAACCCGGAGGTCACATCACTGCGTGCACAAGGCCTCCATACCCATACAACAGTAAGACAGGCGGTATGGATAGCGGGTTCCCTAAGCTAATATCGGCACTGCAGCACAGGCATCAAGCTAACTCACGAGCTGGACAACTACTAAGCACATATCATTGTTTAATATTGCTTTTTTACTACCACGGGCTTGTTATCAGTTAAGCTTGGAGCCTATGATTGATTCATCTGAAAGGCCCCATTTGTCAAAATGATGATTCAGTGAACATTTTGAAAGTGGAAAACATACTAAAGTCGGCTGGCAATGAACGTTATACATAAAATAAGCATGCTTCGGGCACAGCCTGTCAGCCATTGGGTTGACAGTGCTAATTCGCGCCTGCCCGGGATGATATCCGTCATCCTTGTTATAGGCATTGCCTGGTATCTCGCCAGGTTTGTATGGATTATGGTACCGGTTGTAGGTGAATTTGACTGGAGTATAAAACCCTCAGGCACTGCTAATTTGAGTGCGCCATTCAGCACTACGGCTCAGGTAAACTTTCGCACCATCGTAAGTGCCCATTTATTTGGCGCAGCCGGAACAGCGCCTGTCACCATCAAAGCTGTCGATGCACCAGAAACCCGTCTTAACCTGAAATTGCGCGGTACTATTGCGGCCGGGGACAAAAAATATGCCCATGCAATTATTGGTGACGGAAAAGGCAAAAATGAAGTTTATTTTGTTGATGATGCCGTTCCTGGCGGTGCCATTCTTCATGCAGTTTACCCTGACAAAATCATTCTGAATCGAGCTGGTGCACTTGAAACCTTTGCGCTTGCCCCGGACCAGCGAGTCATCTGCAATGCCAGCACGGCCGGTAGCAAGGACAACCCTGGCAACTCCGGCCGGCGGCTCTATTCAGCAGATGATGCAAAGTTCCGGTGGTTCATTTACAGATATATTACGACCGCAACCCTACATGCCCAATGGAGAACTTAAAGGCTACAGGGTTTACCCCGGCAGGGACCGCCGTCGTTTTGCTGCACTCGGCTTGCGCCCCGGCGATCTGGTGACCAACATCAACGGTCAACCGCTTAATAACCTGCAAGCCGGGATGGATATTTTTAAGAACCTGGCTAACGCCACGCAATTAACAGTTACTATAGAAAGAAATGGCTCACCCATGGCTTTAACACTGGATACCAGCCAGTTCTCGAACTCACCAGGTGGTACTAAATGATCGTCAGTCTGCGCTCACGGATTAGAGCCATTCCGCTAATTACCAGCATGTGCATTTTAAGCCTTGTCCTGATCACCGGGACAGCAATGGGTCAGGCGACTATCACGCCAAATTACAAAGACGCCGATATCCAGCAGATAATTGAAGCCGTTGGAGAGATAACGGGTAAAAACTTTATTATCGACCCCCGCGTGAAAGCACAGGTCACGATGGTGTCTTCGACGCCAATGTCAGCGGATGCATTTTACGAAGCATTCCTGTCAATTTTGCAGGTATACGGATTTGTTGCTGTTCCCTCGGGAGCTGTTATCAAGATCCTGCCAGACGCTAATGCCCGCCAACTACCCGGCTGGGAAGGCGCGGCAGCGAAAAATCGCAGAGCCGACGACATCGTGACGCAGGTGGTGCAGGTCACCAACGTGGCTGCAGCGCAGCTGGTGCCGATCCTGCGCCCGTTGATCCCTCAATATGGGCATCTCGCAGCCCATCCAGCCTCAAACATGCTCATCATCTCCGATCGTGCAGCGAATGTAGACCGAATACTCAGCATTATTCGACGTATCGATCAGTCCAGCGATGAAGAGTATGAAATTATTCGGCTAAGCCACGCTTCAGCCGTCGAAACCGTACGAGTAGTAAGTTCACTGCAACAGGGTGCCAGTGCCGACGGTGGCGGCCAGCGCACCACTATCGTGGCAGATGAACGTACCAATAGCGTGCTGGTAAGTGGTGATAAGGCGGATCGTTTGCGACTGCGAACCTTAATTGCACATCTGGACACACCACTTGAAGACGGTGGTGACACTCGCGTACGTTACCTGCGCTATGCCGATTCCCTGGACCTTGCAGGGAAACTTGAGGCTCAGTACAGCGGCGGCGTAACTGCAGAAGGCGGGCCTCGGTCGAGCAACCGATATCAGTATCTGGGCCGATGAACAAACCAATGCACTGGTGATCACGGCACCACCAAAAACGATGCGCTCCATGATGACCGTAATCGACAAACTTGATATACGCCGTGCGCAGGTATTGGTTGAAGCTATTATTGTAGAAGTTTCTGCAGAAAAAACCGCTGAACTGGGCATCACCTGGGCAATGCTGAGTGACGGTAATCTTGCTGCAGTTACCGATTTTCCAGGTCTAACGAATGGCGTATCGTCATTGGCAGGAGCATTAGCCGAGGATGCAGTGGTTGATGCAGGCAGCGTTATTGCAGATGGTATCAACCTGGGGCTGGGGCGTATTTCTGATAGCGGATTAAGCTGGGTCGGTCTTATACAGGCACTGGAAGCAGATGCCGACTCCAATATCATGGCAACGCCTACCCTGGTTACGCTGGATAACGAGGAAGCAGAAATTAACGTAGGTCAGGAAGTGCCCTTCGTAACCGGCAGCTTTTCCAACACGGGTTCCGCCGGCGGAGCTGTGAACCCCTTTCAGACTATAGAAAGAGAACAGGTTGGGCTGACATTAAAGATTACCCCGCAGATTAACGAGGGGAATGCCGTATTGCTGGAAATAGATCAGGAGATATCCAGCGTATTACCGTCAACGGAAGCCGTTGATCTTATAACCAGCAACCGAACGGTAACGACCACCGTCATCGTTAACGACGGTGACACACTCGTTCTGGGTGGCTTGCTTCAGGATGAATTACGGGAAACTGAACAACGTGTCCCCATACTTGGCAGCATCCCGCTGATCGGTGCGCTTTTTCGTGCAACTAAAACCGAGATGAGGAAAACGAACCTGATGATATTCATCCGGCCAACAATTCTCAGGGATAGTGTTGCAACTTCGTATGTGACGAATGAAAAGTACCAGTTTATTCGTGATTGGCAGTTGGCCGAGCAGGATCGGGACCGGAGGCTGTTCCCGGATCTTACGCCTCCGACCTTGCCCGAGCTTGAAAATAAAACCAGCACAAAACCCGGAACCATCGACCTCCGTGAATTACCGGTCCTGGAAGCTTCGCCCGAAATTGAGGATGCCGAAAGCTAGTGGTTAGCTTAACTGACAATTTCAAAATCGAAATGGCTACGAAGCAGGAATCAGATACAGTCCTCGATACAGCGGAGCTTGAAGGGCAGGATAATGAGATTTCTGCAGGTAACAGTTCTGAAGCTCCAACGGATCACTTTGGCCCACCATTACCTTTCAGCTTTGCTCGAAGACACGGTGTTATTGTCAGAAGGAATGACGACGGGACCACATCCGCCTGCGTTCGCCGTGGTGCAGCCCCAACCTGCTTGTCCGAAGTAAGGCGTTTTATTGACGCTCATCTGACTATTGAAATCATTGAGCCTGAAGATTTCGAAGATTTGCTGCAGGCTACCTATGAAAGCAAGGGGAACCAGGCCAAACAAATGGTCGAAGGCCTGGAAGATGACACAGACCTGTTGCAGGTTGCCCAGGATTTGCCTGAACCCTCCGACTTACTCGAAGCTGAAGACGATGCACCGATAATCCGGCTAATCAACGCAATTTTGACGTCGGCTATCAAAGAAAACGCATCCGATATTCATATAGAACCCTTTGAGAACCGCCTGGTCGTGCGTTTTCGGATAGATGGCATCATGCAGGAAGTTCTGCAGTCACGCCGTGCTGTCGCGCCGCTGGTAGTCTCACGCATCAAGGTCATGTCAAAACTCGATATTGCAGAAAAGCGGCTGCCACAGGATGGTCGAATATCCTTGCGTATTGCCGGGCGTGCCGTCGATGTTCGGGTCTCAACCATACCATCCAGTCATGGCGAACGGGTGGTATTACGCCTCCTCGACAAGCAGGCGGGGCGAATCAGTCTGGATGCACTGGGCATGGACCCGGATATGCAGAAAGCTATCGATAAACTGATACACCGGCCGCACGGCATTATCCTGGTCACCGGACCAACGGGCTCCGGTAAAACAACCTCTCTGTATGCAGCGCTGGAGCGGATCAACGACGACACGCGCAATATCATGACAGTTGAAGACCCGATCGAGTATTACTTCGATGGTATTGGTCAGACCCAGGTCAACACCAAGGTTGATATGACCTTCGCACGCGGGCTGCGCGCAATTTTACGTCAGGACCCTGATGTCGTCATGGTCGGCGAGATACGCGATATTGAGACGGCGCAAATAGCGGTACAGGCCAGCCTTACGGGACATCTGGTGCTATCAACTTTACATACCAACACAGCCGTGGGTGCCGTCACCCGGCTACGCGACATGGGTGTAGAACCGTTCCTGCTTTCATCAAGCCTTATTGGGGTCATAGCGCAACGGCTTGTGCGTGTGCTTGAACCGGCTACGAAGGTTCCTTACACAGCATCCGAGTATGAGTGCAACTTGCTACAAGCAGATATCAATAATCCCCCCACCCTTTATCATGCTGCGGAAGCACGATCGGGCACTGCTCAGGGATATCATGGTCGTACTGGCATATATGAACTGGTTGCTGTCGATGACGAATTACGCCGCATGATTCATGATGGTGCGGGTGAACATGAACTTGAAGCTTACGCCCGTCAGCATAGCCCAAGCATCCGCCGTGAAGGCCTGCAAAAGGTCGAACAAGGGATTACGACACTGGAGGAAGTGCTGCGAGTCACCCGTGCTGATTAGGGTTATCCGCAAAGTTTTTTAATGGGTGCGTTCGAATATACCGCGGTAGATACCGCCGGCAAACAACTAAGAGGCATCCTCGAAGGCGACACCGCCAGGCAGGTTCGCCAACAGCTGCGCGACAAAGACTTACTGCCACTGACCGTCACCGAATCAGCCGAAAAAGAATCCTCCCGGCAAGCATCATTTTCGTTTAAAAAGGGAATGTCAGCATCAGACCTTGCTGTCCTGACCCGCCAACTCGCCACACTTGCACAATCAGGGATGCCGCTCGAACAGGCATTGGCAGCTATTGGCGAACAAAATGAAAACGAGCGCATTACAAGCATTATTCTTGGTGTTCGCGCGCGGGTGATGGAAGGCTACAGTTTGGCAGACGGGCTAAAGGATTTCCCGCGCGCATTCCCCGCTATTTATCGTGCGACCGTCGAAGCAGGTGAACAGTCGGGACATCTGGATGCCGTTCTCGAACGCCTGGCCGATTACACCGAAAGCCGGCAGGAACTGGTGCAGAAAGTCCGTAATGCAATGATCTACCCTGCCGTACTCATGACATTCTGCCTGTTAATTGTCACGCTGATGATGACCTATGTGGTACCGAAAGTTGTTGGTGTCTTTGTTAATACTGGGCAGGAACTCCCGGGGCCAACAGCCGCTTTAATTTCTATCAGTGATTTTGTTCAGGCTTATGGCTGGCTGGTCCTTCTCGTGCTCGCAGGACTAGGCTTTGGGGCTGCACGTCTGCTGCGCCAACCGGGTCCCAAAAGATCGTTTGACCTTTTTATGCTCAAAGTTCCGGTTATAGGGAAAATTATTCGCGGCTTGAATACCGCAAGGTTTATGCGCACTTTCAGCATCATGACGGGAAGCGGCGTACCTGTATTGGAAGGGCTGCGTATATCCGCCGAGGTGGTTTCAAATATGCCCATGCGCGACGCCGTCAGCGAAGCCACGCTGCGGATCCGCGAAGGTGCCCCTATAAGCACCTCACTGCGTAAATCCGGCCATTTCCCTCCCCTGTGCATTCACCTCATTGCCAGTGGCGAGGCCAGCGGGCAATTGGAAGCCATGCTGGCTAAAGCAGCGGATCAGCAGGAACGTGAAATGGATGGGCTTATCAGCACTTTGCTTAATATCCTTGAGCCGGGGATGATTATCCTGATGGGGATACTCGTGCTTTCAATGGTTATTGCACTGCTGCTACCCATTTTTGAGATGAATAAACTCGTACTCTAAGGGTCTGCCTGACCTGAAGGAATAACCGGGAAAGCCCGTTATTTATCATTTTTAGACCAAAGTTTTGCACCGCACTACTTTTCATTGTGACTGGCTTCACGTTTCCGAATATTTACCCCGCTTTTGATCTTGCCATGTTGATTTTTTGGGTCTATAAAAAGCCTTCAGAATGCGTTTTACAACATAAAGCATGGGTAAAGACAGGAGGTCTGCCATGGCTATACGAAATAACGAAATTCAAAAGGAATTACGCGAGCAATCGAAAGACGTGGTTGATAGTGGTGCTGAGTCAGATTCGTTTGAGGAAAATGATCAGTTCGCAGAGACGGATGTCTTCGAATCCAAAACGGTTGCCAGCGACAATGTTGGCGGCAGTTCAGTGGAAATAGATGTCGAGCAACTTCTGGCAGATTTCGAAGCTGAAGCGCCATCAGGCGTAGACGAAAGTGGCAGAGTTCGACGTCGGCTGGAAGCAATAGTAGAACGCAAACGTCGGCATGAAGCTCTGGTCGATTTCGAGGAATATGATCTGGACAGCTGAAAAATCGGCGGGGTCAGTGAAAGTCCCGGCTTTTTGCATCCAGGCTATGCAGTAACATGCTGCGGTCATCAAGGTGCTTTGCAATGACATGCAGAACACCATCCTGTTTTTGAACCTCACCACTTACACCAAGTATGGAAGCATTCAGCAAAACCTTGCGCTGCTTTTCTGCTATTTGCGCCCAAATCACCAGATTTATAAATCCTGTTTCATCTTCCAGCGTCACGAAAGTAACATTCGCAGCACTACCGGGGCGTTGCCGTGCAATCACGAGCCCTGCGGCATAAACCAGCGATTTATCTGGCAACTCCCACAACTGCGCAGCAGTTTTTCGTAGTGGCCCCAGCTGCGAGCGTAATAACGCAAGCGGATGTTTCCGCAGGCTCAAACCAACGCTACCGTAATCTGCAATTATTGATGCCATTTCTGCGGGAGGTCGCAACAGTGGTTTGGCTTCCATAAACTGCGGGACAGAAAAAAGTGGCATAGCCTGCTCAATACCGGCAACCTGCCAACGAGCCTGATGGCGGTTGCCAGCGATAACATGCAAGGCATCCGCTGCCGCCAGTGCCGCATAGTCCTTCTTAGCAAGTTTTGCACGTATGGCCATATCACCCACACTGGTGTATGGATGTTGCGCACGACTTGCAACCAGACGTGCTGCACCCTGCTCTGACAAACCTTTAATCAGGCAAAACCCTAATCGCAACACAGCTTCCCCCTGCCCACCACGTTCAAGCGTGCAATCCCAGAAACTCTGATTGATATCCACAGCCCTGACTTCTACTCCCTGACGTTTAACCGCCTGAATAATCTGTGCGGGAGCATAAAACCCCATCGGCTGACTATTAATGAGTGCACACGCAAAAATTGCTGGCTCGTGGCATTTTAGCCATGCCGAAACATAAACCAGCAAGGCAAAACTGGCTGCATGTGACTCGGGAAATCCGTACTCACCAAACCCTTTAATCTGCCTGAATAACTGCTGCGCAAACTCTGCCGGATAACCTCGCTCATGCATACCCGCCATTAACCGTGCCTCGAAAGGCTCCAGACCACCACGACGCTTCCAGGCTGCCATGGCCCTGCGTAACTGATCGGCTTCACCACCCGAAAAGCCGGCTGCCACAATAGCGATTTGCATCACCTGCTCCTGGAACAACGGTACTCCAAGTGTACGTTCCAGAACTTTTTCTACTTCAGGACTGGGGTAACGAACCGGTTCTTCGCCGTTACGGCGACGCAGGTACGGGTGCACCATGTCGCCCTGTATGGGGCCCGGACGAATAAGTGCCACCTCAATAACCAGGTCGTAGTAACAACGCGGCCGCAAGCGCGGCAACATGGCCATCTGGGCGCGTGACTCGATCTGAAAAACCCCAACCGTATCGGCCTGGCTAATCATGTCATAGACCTGTGGATCCTCTGCCGGGACCGAAGCCATACTCAACTCCCTGCCATACCAGCTACGCATCAGGTCAAAGCTGCGGTGAATAGCCGTTAGCATACCGAGTGCCAGCACATCGATTTTGAGCAACCCAAGATCATCCAGATCATTCTTGTCCCACTGGATAACGGTACGACCTTCCATGGCTGCATTTTCGACAGGTACAAGCTCGGTTAATGGCTGCTCCGAAATAAGAAAACCGCCCACATGCTGAGAAAGATGACGGGGAAACCCCAGTAATTCATCAACCAGTATTAACAACCTGTGTAATACCGGGCTGGCAGGATCCAGCCCTGCTTCCCGTACCCGCTCTTCCTTAATTTTGCTACCATCCCACCACTGCATGGAACGCGCCATACGATCAACCTGCAGATCTGATAACCCCAGTACTTTGCCAACATCGCGTATAGCACTGCGCGGACGATACGTTATAACCGTGGCAGTCAGCGCCGCTCTTGAACGACCGTATTTCGCATAAATATACTGAATGACCTCTTCTCTGCGTTCATGCTCAAAATCGACATCAATATCGGGTGGCTCATCGCGTTCCCTGGAAATAAACCGTTCTACCAGCATAGTTATACGGGCAGGATCTACTTCGGTGATGCCCAGACAAAAACAAACCGCAGAATTGGCCGCTGACCCGCGCCCCTGGCAAAGAATGCCGCGACTGCGGGCAAAGCGAACGATATCGTGCACCGTCAGAAAATAGGCTTCGTACCCCAACTCGGCAATTAAAACCAGCTCATGCTCAACCTGCTGCCGTACAGTTTTTGCTTCACCTGCTGGCCAGCGCCAGCGCAAACCTTTTTCGGTCAGCTTACGTAACCATCCGGTAGCTGTCTGGCCGGTCGGAACCAGCTCGGCAGGATATTGGTATTCCAGATCATCCAGACTGAAAGCGATACTTTGGCTTATCGCTATACTGGCTGCCAGCCATTGTGCCGGGTACATTTGAGCCAGCAACCCCCGGGAGCGCAGATAGCGCTCACCATTGGCATACAGATGCATTCCAGCCCGATCAATGCTGACACCCAAGCGTATCGCTGTGAGTGTATCCTGCAGCGCACGGCGCCCCCTACGATGCATATGCACGTCACCACAAGCTACTAATCGAATTGAGGTTTTATTGCTAAGACACTTATATTTAACGATTTTATCCCTACACTCACCCTCGTCAAATAACTGCACAGCAAGCCATACCCGCTCGCCAAAAATACTCTGCAGCCAACTGGCATCCGCTGCATCAGGATCCGGCCCGGCAATCCACAGCACCAGGCAATCCTCCAGACCTTCTGCCAGATCATCACGACACAGGCTATACGAGCCCTTTGCTGCGGCACACCGTCCCCGCGTGATCAGCCTGCACAGTTGTGCATAACCCTGCCGATTCATGGCAAGTAATACCAGCTGTAACCCATCCTGCAATCTGAACTCACTGCCGATGATCAGCCGGATATCTAGTTCACACGCCGTCATATGCGCCCGGACAACACCGGCTACGGAACATTCATCAGTTAGGGCGATGGCGCTATAGCCCAGTTCTGCTGCCCGCCGTACCAGTTCTTCAGGATGCGATGCGCCACGCAGGAAGGTGAAATTACTGATGCAATGAAGTTCGGCATAGGCGGACGCAGCAACCCCGTTTTGCAGCCTACGGTCCATAGCGCTGGCCCAGGTGACCATTAGCCAAAAAGGCCATGCAGATACCAGTCCGAATCACGGCAATCCTGATATATCCACAAACGACGACCACAATCACCTGTCACGCTGTAGTAATCACGACGAATGTCATGACCATCCCACCAGCCACTCTCGATACGTTCCGCATCACTTACAAATGTAAGTCTGCCGTGATACACCGGCTTACCACACCGGGTTTCCATCCGCCGGGGCGAAGCAAACAACCAAAGTGGACGAATACGACTGACCATTTGCCCCGGCACTGTCTGGCTGGTGATCGTGCCCAAAGGGTCTGCAACAGCCCATGCACGTTCAGGCCTGTGCTCAGCTACCAGCTTCAGACCATAGACATGCTGCACGCCCAATCGAGCCCGCAGACGCTCAATAAGGTGATTTACCTCAGCATGATCAGCATTACACTCACCCCTTGGTGCATCAGCAAATAAACTGCCTGTCGATTGGACTGCTGCGCCAGCCTGCAAATATCTGCCGGCAACAGAAGCGACAGACATTGCAGAGGCCTGAAGGGAAACCCCGGCGACAGGTGCTGGCAGCATTTGCCTGTCGAGTTGCAGATGCAGCAACTCCAAAAAATAATTTGCCGAAGCACAAGGTTCACGTAAAACAATTTTGAGCGGCGTAGGATCCCGCCCGCAATGCTCCATCTGTATATGCAGCTGCTGCACATTAGCCTGTCGCTGCCGAAGAAAAATCGATAGCCTGCTACACAATTCATGCAGCACCCCCGCTATCTCTTCTGCAACCAGGCTTGCAGGCATGAGTTCCAGGCTGTCATGAAAGTCTTCAGATGGCTGGTAGTAAGCTAACAAGTCTGGAGCGCGCCCGAAACCCTGATCAAGTTCATGCAAATAGCCAGGCCCCACACGACGTGCAAACCCATCCCTGGGTAAACGTACGCAATCCCCCAATGTTCGTATACCCATCTGTATAAGCTGGCGCTGCACGGCAACCGGCCAGGCCAGACAGACCAGGGGCAAATCAGCAAGTAGCCCGGGCAATTCATGCTGTTCATTACAGTCGAGTTGTTTGCTGGCTCTTGCCAGCCACAATGCAGCCTTTGCAACAGGGGCACTGGCGATAATGACCCGGTACCCGCAAGTATGCAGATCCGCCAACAAACGGCTGCGTAAATTACTGAGCCCGCCAAATAAGCGAAGACTACCGCCGATTTCAAGTAACAATGCCCCTGTGAGGTGAATACTAATCACAGGGGTATAGGCCAGCGCCCAATTAGCACGAGCCTGCAGCATAGCTATTTCTGCACTTTCCCTGCGCTGCCTGATATCAAGTGCAGGAACCAGCGCCAAAGCAGCATTGAGTGACATACCGGGTGCTATGCCTGCCCTGGTCGCCTTATCATTGCATGCAAGTACTGCAGCAACCCCACTTTGCTCACTAAGTACTGCTGCCGGAAATTCTCTTGGGCTGCCGAGTGCTTCAAGGGATAGCTCGGGAAAGCGTATACATAGCCACAGGCTGTCTGGGCCGCACTGCCCTGCGCGTTGGGAAATGAGAAGCACTAACCCCAACAGTATTCGCCTCGCCCCCCTCTTCAACAGCACTGTTATTAACGGCATCAAAAAGTTGGAGTTGGGCCTTCGCCTGGTAAGTGCTCTGCTTTAGCATCGCAGAGACAACTCACCCACCGGACCATAACGATTCCGCAGGATATTCAGATCAAGATCACCTGCCTCTGGTTTTCTTCCTGGTTTAATGTGGATACGCAAAGGTGCTGGTGAGGCAATATCGGCAAATCGGGCATGACGGAAGATAACCGTCCAGCAGGCTCCAGACTCTGCAGCAAGTTGCAGACGGCGCATGGACCGGTCATCAATATCAGCAAACCAGCCAAGTACCACCCTTGCATACCGATGAATTCAGTGCCTGCTCCATCGCCCACAGCGCATCAAGCTGCTTAGCTGAATGTACAATCAACACCCGTGCAACATCCAGTCCATGTTGTGTTAGCGCCGGAGCATATGGGATATAGGGTGGCGCTACCCAGAGTAATCGGCCAGACCAACTGCTGTCCCGCGTATCTTGCACAGACATATAAGAATGATAATCGTATGCCGAATCATTCTTGCTCATGTGTATCAATGCCGGCATTAAAAGCCCAAGTTCTCCAATGCCCGAATTGCTTAATAAAATCTCAGTAAGAACACCAACCGGCCAACCTCCGCCAAGTTGCTGGTCGAGCACACTAAAGCCACTTGGAACATTATTGCGGCCTGTCGCAGAAGACTCTCCCGGACGCCATATATGCGGGTTTTTCAGTAATTTCCGGAGACGGTCTTGCCTCGACATTCAGATTGCATATCGCTTATTAATTGTTTGCGGGGGGGGGTACGTGTTTAGGACAGGGTGCTTTTATGCGCTGGCAGCTGGTGTTTTAAAGGGTATCCCCTCGTGTGACTAGTGCTTGAGTGACATTCCACTACGCACCAAACCAACGACAATGCCTTCGATCAGCAAATGCTGCTCATCCAGATTAACTTCGATCGGACTAAACGCTTCATTTTCTGGTAATAACCAAACTATGCGCCCCTCCTGGCGGTAGCGCTTTACGGTAACCTCATCATCCAGCCGGGCAACCACAATCTGTCGACTGCGTACCTCAGGCGTGCGGTGGACCGCAACCAGATCGCCATCGAGTATGCCGGCATCTTTCATGCTCATGCCCTCTACCCTGAGCAAATAATGCGGCACAGGATTAAACAGGGCCGGATCAATACGTATATGATCCTCGATATGCTCCTCGGCCAGGATAGGACTACCCGCCGCAACCTTACCAACCAGCGGCAGGCCTATTTGCTCTTTCAACACATCTTTAAGCCGAATACCGCGCGAGGTCCCCGGCAGCAATTCTATGGACCCCTTACGCTGCAGAGCCCGCAAATGCTCCTCAGCCGCATTAGCAGACCTAAACCCCAGTTTGGTGGCAATCTCGGCCCGAGTCGGCGGCATACCCGTATCCTCGAGAAAATGACGAATAAAACTCAGGACTTCAGATTGGCGGGGGGTCAGCTCAGACATGATAAATACCTGTATATATAAACAGGCCTGTGATTATATACATATTCGCTGTTTGTGCAAGCCATCCTAGCCTGAAATTACCCGATACAGTTATGCCGATAGCAACAGAAAGGCCTTATCAAATCAGACACGCCCTATATCTGACCAAGCAGCGCTTTTAAAGCGTTAACCGAACCAGCAGCAAAACAAAATAAAATAAAACATTAAATTTAATGATTTGGAGCAAATCTAATTGCGTATAAACCCCATTTGCGATTTAACAATGTTTAAGTCATTATCCCGTTATCAATCATCAGCTAACTATTGAAATCGATTTTTAATACACACTTTCTCCAGTTGGAAATAGAGGAATATCAATGAACACGAAAGTTCAGACAGCAATAAAAGTCAGCGCTATAGCACTTGCCATGGTGTTGGCTACGGGTTGCACCGGCACGCAAAACCAGATCGATGCTCTGGAAACGAAAGTTGGCCAACTGGAGCAGCAAGTAGCTTCTGCCAATGCAAATTCTGCAAATGCATCAACTGCTTTACAGGCGGCCGAAGCTGCACAGGCAACTGCTGATGAAGCACTGGTTGTTGCTGCTGAAGGCATAGCATGCTGTGACGCGACTAATGAGAAAATTGATCGTATGTTCCAGCGCAGCCAAAGCAAGTAATTTGTCTGCATAAAAAAGGCCGTAGCTGATGCTGCGGCCTTTTTTTATGCCTGCTTTATACGGCTTATACGCTAGCCGTATCGGCAATAATATTTATTCAGCCTGACTCAGCAACTCTTCCTGGACAGCTGCGCTAGCCCGAGCACCCACCTTAACAGGCATCCCTGTTTGAGCTTTATAAGTCCGGGCAATCAATTCCCAGTCCACATCTGCCGCTTGCTCGCGCGTAGCTTTCACATACTCCCGCGTAATCAGCGTCAGCTCGGGGCCATCGTTACCCTCTTCATCATTTTGTTCCAGTTGCGGGTGAGCCTCGAGAAATAAATCATCACCGCGCCAGCCAAACTTCAGCGGCTGATTAATAATACGCACCGGTGTCCGCTTACTCACGCGGGGAAATATCCACTCTATATCTTCCGGGAAAAGCCGAATACAACCATGCGTGACGCGCATACCTACACCTGCCGGACGATTGGTGCCGTGAATAAGATACCCTGGTAACCCCAATCGAAGCGCGTAATCACCCAAGGGGTTTTCCGGCCCGGGTGGAACCACTCTGGGAAGTTCTCTCCCTTCTTCAGCATATTCCCTACGCACTGACTCAGGTGGGTACCAGCTTGGTTTATGGACCTTTGCAACTATTCCTGTCAGGCCTATCGGCGTCGACCAGTCCATACGACCAATACTGGCTGGCACAGTAGAAACAAAGTCTTTGCCATCGATACTGAAAAAATAATAAATACGGTACTCAGCAACATTAATGACAATGCCCTGCCGGTCTACCTGTGGCAAAATAAACTCTGTTGGCAGCACAATTTCTGTGCCCTCTCCGGGCAACCACGGGTCTACCTGTGGATTTGCATTGCGCAGTTCCTCAAAGCCCAGATTGTGCGGACGGCCAATTTCTATAAAAGTATCATCATAGGTGCTGTGCACAGTGCTAATCGCCCCAACAAGGTCACCTGAACCATCCAGCAGTTCATAGACTTCAGCCTTCGCCATGCTCGCACAAAGTGAAAAAGCACCTAGAAACAGCACAAATTTACCGTTGTCTTTACTAAAAATCATAGACTAATACCAAGGGCCGGAATGATGATTATATAGGTTGCGCCCGTGATCAGCCCAATTGCAACTATATTTAACCAGACCCCTGCCCGGCTCATTTGCCCGACGTGAAGTAGATTTGAGCCAAATACAATCGCATTTGGCGGCGTTGCAACCGGCAGCATAAACGCGCTGCTGGCGGCGAATGCAGCCGGGAGTATAAGCAAAAGCGGCGGCAACCCAAGCCCCAGCGCCACTGCCATAAGAATAGGCACTATTGTGGCTGTAGTGGCTGTATTGCTGGTTAATTCCGTAAGAAAGACGACAGCAGCCGTTGTAATCAATACGATCATCCAGACTGGCAGTGCGTCAAGACCAGTGGCCAGATTACCGAAATAATGACTAAACCCCGTTTCAACCAGTGCTGCTGCAAGAGCCAGACCCCCACCGAATAATATGAGCAGCCCCCAGGGCAGACGCACAGCAGTTGACCAGTCCATCAAAAACTCACGCCGCTGCAAGCTGACGGGTGTAACAAATAACACTAAAGCCGCAAGTACAGCTATACCCGGGTCACTCAGGCCTTGCAGAGGATGCAAGCCCCCTATTTCAATACGATTAAGTATTGGACGTGTTATCCACGCAGCTGCTGTCAGGACAAATACGCACAGCGTCAGCACTTCACCGCGGGAAAAAGCCTGCAATTGATCCCGCTCTTTCTGCAGCAGTTCTACAGCCCCCGGCAGGGCTTTATTACTAACCGGGAATACCCAACGTGTCAGCACCACCCATGCAACAGGCACAAATACAATAACCAGCGGCAGCGCAAACATCATCCATTCGACAAAGCCTATTTCACGCTGTAGATTTTCCTTTATAAAAGACACCACAAACACATTGGGGGCTGTTCCAATGATGGTCCCCATCCCCCCAATGGATGCTGCATACGCAATACCAAGCAGCAGGCATACAGAAAAAGGAGCATCAGCAGAACCATCCTGTAAATCATCACCGGGCAAAAGTTTAATCACACTCACTGCAACCGGCAGCAACATGATAGTGGTCGCTGTGTTGGTTACCCACATACTCAAAATCGCTGACACCGCCATAAAGGCACCAATAATTGCTCGCGGTTGAGGCCCAACAGCAGCCAGCACATTGAGCGCAAGGCGCCTGTGCAGACCCCAGCGTTCCAGTGCAAGTGCCACAATGAACCCGCCCAGAAACAAATAGATAATTTCATTGCCATAGGCAGTTGCGGTTGAGTGAATTCCTGATATACCGAATAGCGGAAACAGAGCAAGGGGAAGTAATGCCGTAGCGTAAACAGGAATAGCTTCCGTCATCCACCACACCGCCATAAGCACAGCAATTGCGGCTGTAATACGTGCAGGATTCGAAAGCTCGAATACCACACCCTCTACATCAGTGTAATTGACGGGTAACAGCAGATAAATACTTAGCGCAAGCAGAGGCCCGATCAGTAAAGCCAACTGTGCTGCCAGCCCGGGCCTGTGTAGATACTTATTGCTCAAGACCAGCGCACCGGAGTTATACAGTTGAAGCTAAGATTAGCGCGGCGACTGCCTAGAAGCGAACCAGAGCCGAGCCCCAGGTAAGCCCCCCGCCGAATGCCTCAAGTAGCAAAAGTTGTCCTTTTTGTACACGCCCGTCACGAACTGCAATATCCAGTGCCATTGGAACGGAAGCAGCCGAAGTATTACCAAAACGCTGCACGGTAAGGATCACCTTTTCCATCGGCATTTTCAGTCGTTTCGCGGTGGCCTGAATAATACGGAGATTGGCCTGATGCGGTATCAGCCAGTCAAGTTCACTGCGGTCAATTTTATTTGCAGCAAGTGTTTCTTCCACAATTGACTCAAGGCTTTTAACCGCAACTTTAAATATTTCATTGCCGGACATGCGCACATTGAATCCATCGCGTAAAGCATCACCGGGTGGCGTTTCTTCCACAATTGACTCAAGGCTTTTAACCGCAACTTTAAATATTTCATTGCCGGACATGCGCACATTGAATCCATCGCGTAAAGCATCACCGGGTGGCTGAACCGAAACACCGGATCGCGCAGTCAGGAGATCCTTGTATCGACCATCAGCACGTAAATGCGTAGAAATAATGCCCGCTTCTTCAGAGGGCTTAAGAACGACCGCACCAGCCCCGTCGCCAAATAACACACAGGTCGAACGATCAGTCCAATCCGTAATGCGCGATAAAGTTTCAGCGCCTACAACAAGAGCACATTTTGCCTGGCCACTGTTAACAAACTTGTCCGCAATACTCAGCGCATAAATAAAACCACTACAAGCGGCTTCAAGGCTAAATGCAGCACAACCATGAATGCCTAATTTATCCTGCAGAATACAGCCAACATTGGGGAATACGAGATCGGGAGTGGTTGTTCCGACCACCATAAAATCAATATCTTCAGGGCCAACTTGTGCAGCTTCCATTGCAGCAATACAGGCCTGCTCAGCCAGATCTGCCGTAGTTTGATCGTCGGCCGCAATATGCCGTTGTTCAATACCACTGCGGCTTTTAATCCATTCATCTGTGGTATCAACTATCTGCTCCAGATCAGCATTGGTTAATACTTTTTCTGGTGCGAAATGGCCTGTACCGACAATCCGTGAATACATTCAGTGTTCCTGAGCCACAAGTAGTTGATGAATTTTTTCTGGCACGCCTTTCTCAACTTCTATCATAGCCGTTTGAATTGCCTGCTCAAAGGCAACAATATCCGCACCACCGTGGCTTTTTATCACAATTCCATTCAACCCCACCAGACTGGCACCGTTGTAGCGACGGGGGTCAAGTGATTTAGCCAGAGAGCGCAATACCGGCATAGCTATTAATGCGGAAAAACGCCCATACAATCCTTTGCTGAAGGCCTGGCGGAGAAAATGCCGAACCAGATGAGCGGTCCCCTCCATAACCTTGAGGGCAATGTTGCCACTGAAGCCATCACACACAATGACATCAGCTTTTTGCTGAGCTATATCGTCACCCTCAATGAAGCCAATATAGTTCAGCCCACTCTCTGTTAACAAAGCTGCAGCCTGTCGAATAGTGTCATTACCCTTGATTTCCTCAGCACCTATATTAAGCAGACCAATGCGAGGCTTATCTATATTTTCAATTTGAGACGCTACGACAGATCCCATTACCGCGAACTGGAACAAGTGCTCCGAAGTGCAGTCAGAGTTGGCACCAAGATCGAGCATATGCGTGTGTCCCGTAGTCGTGGGCACAGCTGACATTATTGCGGGACGGTCGATCCCTGGAAGCGTTTTCAGCACGAACCGTGCCGTTGCCATAAGTGCGCCGGTATTACCGGCGCTAACACAGGCTTCAGCCTCCCCCGCTTTCACCAGGTCAATGGCAACCCGAAGTGATGAATTCTTTTTCTTGCGTAACGCGTCGGCAGGAGGCTCGTCCATGGTGACAACTTCACGCGCATCAACAATACGCATTCTTTCAGACGGTATTGAACCATTAAGCAAAGGCTCAATATCTTCTTTACGCCCCACCAGAATCAAATGCAGCTCCGGATTGCGGGCACACATTTCCTGAGCTGCAGGAACGCAGACCGTGGGGCCGTTGTCACCGCCCATGGCATCAAGAGCGATAGTGATGGTCTTTGACATAGAAAGTGATTAGCCTCGGTTGATTGGCTTACCGCTGCTCTCTCTATCTGACAGAGAGTTTGTCCAGCAAATATGGTACATGAAGAATTGCTAGTATACGCAACTCACCAGCACACCTGCGCCGGACATTCACAACTTTCAGGATTTATTCAATATCGTCGGCGGGCGTATCAATAATTTTCTTGCCCCGATAGTAACCATCCGGGCCAACATGATGGCGAAGATGTGTTTCACCCGTCTGTGGATCAGACGAAATTGCGGGACCTTTAAGTTTATCGTGCCCACGACGCATTCCACGAGTGGAAGGCGTTCTCCTGCTTTTTTGAACTGCCATGCTAAAACTCCAATTAATTATCTGTATCTTCAGGATCAGCCTCATGCTTAAGCATGGCAGCTAACTCTGCAAACGGCTGGTTCATTTCGTCCGTTGCTTCACCATCGAAGTCTTCTCCGACACCAGCCTTTTTATAAACTATTTTAGTTTTGAGCATTTCCGCGTCAGCACAATCAGCCACATCTGCATGGGCCGGCGCTAACGGCAAACTACTCAATACCTCATCCTCAATAATTTCTGCAAACACAACACCGTGCTCACCCGCCATTAAAGTATCGAAAGGTTCGGCAACTTTCTCAATATCTTCTTCTGACTCAACCACCGCCAGCTGAAACCCTAACTCTAACGGCCAATCAAGCGCGCCCAAACAACGCTGACATGTTAGTTCGAGCAAACCTGAGATAGTCCCGGAAATTTCAGGGAAACCCTGAGCCCCGTCACGAAACCGGATTCGAACATCAATTTTACGATTATGCCCATCCGGATGCTGCATACTGGCCAGGCGGGATAATTCAGTTAGCTCAATCTCATCGGCAATCTCTTCAGACCTTTTGGCCATATCGCGTAATTGCGGGATACCGATGTGAGCCAAGAGCATAACCGGCGTATGATATCACAAAATATTTACTGTAAAACCGCCTGATATTAAGGCCCACTATCCGCTCGAAGGAACCCCGGACATGGCCGCAACCCAACCAGATAACCGACCAGACCTAATCCTTGCATCGGGCTCTGTCTATAGAAAAGACCTCCTAAACAGCATCAAAATTAAGTTTGAGAGCATACCCCCCGCTATTAATGAGGCTTCACTGGAGGGCGAAACACCCGGTGATCTGGCGCTACGACTGGCACAGGCAAAAGCTGAAAAAATCGCTCGACTCAACCCGACTGCAATAGTCATTGGAAGCGACCAGGTCGCCGCTCTGGGCAGGCAATTGCTGGGCAAGCCAGGCGACCAGGAGACTGCTGCCCGGCAACTTGCGATGTGCTCGGGGAAAGCTGTCATATTTCATACGGCTGTCTGCGTGCGTCATGAGGAGGCTAATTTTGCAGAAACACACGTGGACATAACCACGGTAAACTTTCGGGAAGTTTCCGCGGCAGAAATTGAAGCCTACATTAGCATCGATAAGCCGTGGGATTGTGCAGGCAGCTTTAAGTCAGAGGGATTAGGCATCGCTTTATTTGAATCAATTGAAAACCAGGATCCTTCGGCAATTATTGGTCTGCCAATGATCTGGCTTACCGCCAGCCTCCGCCGCGCAGGATTGCCCGTTCTCGTCTGATGCAGCAGCCTGCTGTCAGGCTGCCAGTTTATTCAGCACCCCATGGAGACTACCCTCTAACGGCGATTCAAACTCCATTTTTCGCCCGTCGTCCGGATGATTGAAGCTCAAAGAGCTGGCATGAAGAAATAGTCTTTTTAATCCTGCTGGTGCAGGCCTACTTCCCCCGTATCGTTCATCCCCCGCTACCGGATATCCAATCGCTGCCGAGTGAACGCGTATTTGATGGGTTCGGCCAGTCAATAATTCCACACGGACCAAAACTGCGTCCTTAAAAATCTTTTCCGGATAAAATCGGGTTAAGGCTGGCTTGCCATCTTTCCCGGGCCGAACATGTCGTTCACCACCCTGACGATGACCGGTAACTAAAGGGAGTGCTACTTCCCGTTTTCCACCTGCCCATTGCCCCAAAAGCAACGCATGGTAAATCTTACGCACCTTTCCCTCCCGGAAAGCCTCATGCAGCCGCCGCAGACTGCTGCGTTTTTTCGCGATAAGCAGGCATCCACTGGTATCGCGATCCAGTCGATGCACCAGCTCCATGTAACGATTATCCGGACGAGCAGCCCTTAACAGTTCTATAGCACCCAGACTGACACCGCTGCCACCATGCACAGCCAGGCCAGATGGCTTGTTTAATACCAGCAAGGATGAATCTTCGTAGAGAATATTTTCGGCAACCCAGCTCGCACGGCTTTGGCTGATAGTATGTTCGCTCCCTTCTCGCAGCCCCCAAACGGGCGGGATTCGCACCACATCACCCTCTTTAATCCTGTAGGCAGGTTTTACACGGCCCTTATTTACGCGCACCTCACCGGTACGAATTATTCGGTATATACGGCTACGCGGCAGCCCTTTAAGGTGGCCCATGAGGAAATTATCCAGACGGCGCTCGGCTGATTCTGCATCCACGGTTACAAGTCGAGGTGCTGCAGGGGGCTGTGACACTGGTGTGGTGCTGTTATTGCGGTCTGTCATGGAAATGAAAAATACCATCGAATCAATGCGTTGATGTAAGACTATTCGACTGTTATATTAACTCGGTGCAGACACTAAATGTGCTGCAATGCCGTAAAGGCAATATTGGTTTTGGATCGGCCGCTATAGCGGTCGGTCAGTATCCGGTCTCCAGGGAGATCATATCGGCTACCTGGCTGATGAAGAGACTATATTAGTCTTTCTCTCCTTAACGAACCCGTGACGAATAAGGGTCTGCTGAATGACAGCAGTAAATGACAACCAGTTGATTTTCTATCGCCCGCTCCCGTGGCGCGATACAGATGCATTGCTTGATCCAGAGCGAAGCGTAACTGTGTACCCTCGAATCGGTTTCGATAAGCCAGGTGCCCTCAACAGTAGACATGTAGGGACTTATGAAAAGAATGCTTATCAATGCAACTCAGGAAGAAGAGTTGCGCGTAGCCATCGTAGATGGCCAGAAACTATACGACCTTGATATAGAGTTAGATTCCAGCCAACAGAAAAAAGCGAATATTTATAAGGGTAAGATCACTCGCATTGAACCCAGTCTGGATGCGGCCTTCGTCGAGTATGGTGCCGATCGTCATGGCTTTTTACCGCTGAAAGACATATCTCGCGAATACTTCGTCAAAGAACCTGAACAGGGTAGCCGAATCAATATCAAACAGGTCCTCAAAGAGGGTCAGGATATTGTCGTGCAAATCGATAAAGATGAACGCGGCAATAAGGGCGCTGCGCTAACAACGTTCATTAGTCTGGCCGGCCGCTTTATCGTGCTTATGCCCAATAATCCGCGTGGAGGGGGCGTTTCCCGAAGAATTTCCGGTGAAGACCGTGAAGAGATTCGCAATGTCCAGCGTGACCTGGATATTCCCCAAGGCATGAGTTGCATTGTACGTACGGCAGGAATTGGCCGCTCTATTGAGGAACTAAGCTGGGATCTTGAGTACCTCAAAGGTGTCTGGCATTCAATTTTGCAGGTAGTCCAGGATAAACCCTCCCCGTTTCTGATTTATAAGGACAGCAGCCCGGTTGTGCGGGCGCTGCGCGATCACTTCAGCGCAGAAATCGGTGAAATCACCATCGATGATCCCGCCACTTACAAGGAAGCCCACGACTTTATGGAGCATGCCATGCCCCATAACCTGCGCAAGTTAAAGCTTTACGAAGAAGACATCCCACTATTTACGCGATTCCAGATTGAAAGTCAGATTGAGTCAGCTTATTCACATACGGTTACCCTTCCGTCGGGCGGAAGTATCGTTATTGATCATACTGAAGCGCTTGTTTCTATTGATATCAACTCTGCCAGAGCAACCAAAGGCGGCGATATCGAAGCTACCGCATTGGCGACCAATCTGGAAGCTGCTGATGAGATCGCCCGTCAATGCCGACTGCGCGATTTAGGCGGGCTACTTGTTATTGATTTCATTGACATGGGACCCAACCGCAATCAGCGGGAGGTGGAAAATCGTTTCCGTGATGCCGTCAAGAATGACAGAGCGCGCGTGCAGATTGGCCGCATTTCCCGTTTTGGGCTACTGGAAATGTCGCGCCAACGGTTGCGCCGTTCCCTTGGCGAATCCGCACATCAGGTCTGCCCCCGTTGCAGTGGTTCAGGTTCGGTGCGAAGTGTCGAATCGCTGGCACTTGCGATACTGCGTTTACTTGGCGAGGAAGCCCGTAAAGAACGTGCTGCAAAAATTATTGCAGAACTCCCGGTCGATGTAGCTACATTTTTGCTAAATGACAAGCGTGAGGGGATACGGAATATTGAAAATAGTGCAGGTATCCCCCTGCTACTCATTGCAAACCCTGATCTGGAAACCCCGAATTATACAATTCGCAGGATACGCGATGATCAAACAATGTTGGCAGAGAACACGGGTGCAAGCTATACACTGGTAACACCGGCAAGTGACACCCTGAATGAAGCTCTTGAGGTGACGAGAAAAAAGACAACTGAGGCCCCAGCCGTATCAGTTGTAAAACCAGCCACACCCGCACCGGCACCTACTGCGGCCTCTGCTGGCAAAAAAGCGGCTAAGACCGCTGACAGTTCTTCTGGCTTACTGGGCTTTATTAAGCGTCTCTTTGGCGGTGAGAGCAAGACCGAGGAACAGGCAAGAACTTCAAACAATCGCCGACCACAACGGTCCGGCAGTTCCACAAATCAGCGCTCAAAAAGTTCTGCTGGCCAGCGGCGTAATCGCAACCAGCGTGGACGACGTGACGGCAATCGCTCTGGCAATGAAAAGCAGGCCGGCAATAGGCAGCCTGCCAGGAATAGACGCCCACAGGGAAAAAGTTCGCAGCAGAATACAGCTGGCCAGGAAGGCGCAAATAAGACAGAGAATGCAGAAAATCACGGCAACAAAAAGCCCAGACGTCGGCGTCCGCGTCGCTCATCTGGAAATCGGGCTGCCACCGAGAACGCCACCGAGAACAGACAGACCAATACCGATTCTCAGGAGGGCAAACCTGTAGCTACTCTCAGACCAACTGGCCAGGGAGATAATGGAACGCAGGCTGCACCCGCTCGAAGTACTGCGAAACCAGCGGATACAAATCATCAACAGCAAAGACAGAATGATACTGACGGCAATAAGTCTTCATCTGTAGACAATACTGGCACTCCCGGTACTCGGTCTGCGGATACTCGCAAACCGGTGTCCAGTACGCCAAAAAATGATGCTACAAGTTCGGGCAATGAGCAACGTCCAGCCGCAACAGCCGCCAAAACGGGGCAAGCCGATAATGTATCGGCCGCTAACAAACCGGTATCCACGCAACCCCCTGCTAACGAAAACCGTTCAACGCAGAAAAAGGATAATGATCGATTATTACCTTGGGAAACCCCGGCAGCGGGAGAGAAGCAAAAAACTTACAAAGTCTGGTCTTCCAACGATTCAGACGATCAGGGTTAGTGGACGCTGCAACGCCGCCTATATGCGGCGTTGCAGATGCTCCATGAATCCGCGCCCTGCCTCAACCAGCATATCCAGAACACGTTCAAAACCCGTACTACCGCCATAGTAAGGATCGGGAATCGATGCACCATGCGATGCCTTGCTGTAATTAAGAAACAGTTCGACCTGTGCCCGACTATTTTCAGGTCGCATACTTTCTAAAAGATCAAGGTTGTCCTGATCCATCGCCAGAATAAAATCGAACGAATGGAAATCAGTTGGTTGCACGGCACGTGCTTTTTGATTCGATATATTAATTCCTCTTTGCAATGCAACTCGAGCCGCCCGTGGGTCAGGTGGCTCTCCCTCGTGGTAGGCATGCGTGCCGGCTGAATCAATTCTTATAGATAGCCCATCGCCGGCAGCCTCAACTATTGAGCGCATAGCACCCTCAGCCGTTGGTGATCGACAGATATTCCCCATGCACACAAACAGAACAGAAACGGGTTGCTGAGAGCGCTTAATGGAAGGCTGATTCTTTTGGCTATTGGTGGATTTTCGCTCGTCAGTCTCAATGGATGCGTCTTCACTACCCGCAGCTGCAAGTTTCTCGCCAGCTGCATTTCCCTCGTCAGCAACAACGGATGATTCCAGGCTGAAGGGAGCCGGCGAATCCAAATTGTAAACAAGTGGCGTGCCGAGGTTATAAGGAACCTCCGAATCCAGGCTGTAAGCAGCTTCTGAAGCATCACTGTCAGCAATTGGCATGGCCAGCTTGTAATTTATCTGTGAATCTTCAATAGCTGCCACCTGCACCTCCAGGCGCGAGGCCATAAGTTCTTCTACTTTACGCAGATCACTTTCTGTATCCACATCAGGGCCATGAATCTCTTCATCGACCGCTATACTGATCTTCATGCCGAGCCACATAGCGCGTAACTGTTCCAGCCGCTCCACCTGTTCAAGTTGACAGGGTTCAGTTGAACTCAATCGCTGCAGGGCACTTGTACGGTAAGCATACAACCCAAGATGTCGCCAGGCTTTCTCCCATGCAGAATCTGTACCATGACCGCTGGCCGGAATAGGCGCACGGCTAAAATAAAGTGCCCTCCCCCGGTCATCAAATACTACTTTGACCACATTGGGATCCAGATACTCTTCCTCAGAATTGATAGTCACACACAAGGTGGACATCTCAGCATCGGGGTCATGCCGCAATAATTCAGCTACCCTGCGAATACTGGCAGGGGGCATGAGTGGAGCATCACCCTGCACATTGACCACCGGAATAGCATCATGCCAATTGAACAGACGACATATTTGTGCGACACGGTCGGTACCTGAATTACATGACTCACTTGTCATGCATACCTGAGCACCAAATGTACGTGCTGCTTTTGCAACCTTTTTGTCATCGGTTGCGATAACAATGTCACTGGCACCACTTTCCCGTGCCCGTTCCCATACATGCTGAAGCATCGGTTTTCCGGCTATAGGCAGCAGTACTTTTCCCGGCAAGCGGGTCGATTCAAAGCGTGCCGGGATAACCACCCTGAATGATCCTTCAGTCACATCGGGTACCTAATTTAAGCTGATGATGATTAATCATACCGTTTTAACAGAACGTACTTCAGCCCTCTTTAACTTTAGCCTGCAGAATCCCCATCAACTCCTGCGCATCTCTATCCGAACAAACGGCAATGACAGGAACGTACCAGATATTTGGCAAGCAATTAGCCTTGTATTTAACGGCATCTTTTTCTGTCATCAGGACAGGCTGATTCTTCCGGGCTAGCAAGTTTTCTATCGATACAGACCCGTGATCCGGAACTGCCACCTCATCCACAACCAGGCCAGCTTCCGCGAGCTGCCGGGTAAATTTGCCGGGATTTCCAATACCCGCCACGGCCCAAACATGCTGCCCGGAAAACGCACTTAAGGGCCGTCTATCACCGCTTTTCAGGTTAACCACCCCCTGTTGCTCAAGCCGAAAAATATAGCCTGACAAAGAGCTGGTCCGACCGTTAATTATTAGCGCATCCGCCTCATGCACCCTGTTAACCGGTTCACGCAAAGGGCCCTGCGGGCAACAGGTGACCATTGCCAAACCCCCGTTCTGCGTCGACCACAACCATTTCCATTACACGACGCATACGGTAGTGCTGCAAACCATCATCCGAGATGACTATATCTACCCCTTCTTTCGCAATACGCCGGACCGCGGCCACCCGATCAACACCTATACATACAGGGCAGTCCCACCAGGGCAGACAGCAACACCGGCTCATCACCATATTCTTCGGTATCTGCACTCCGCACGAGTTTAGCCCGCTTAGCTGATGCCGAACCGTAGCCCCGGCTAACAATACCCGGTCTGTACCCGGCGCTAATAAGTTGCTGTGCTAACCAGGCGACGATGGGCGTCTTTCCGGTACCACCGACATTGATATTACCCACCACCACAACGGGCAAGGGCAACTCGGGAGATCGCAAAAAACCGGTTTTGTAAAGTCGGCGGCGCAGACTCGATAACAAAGCGAACGGCCATGAAAGTACTAACAATGGCAGGAAGGCACCCTTGTCACTGTACCAGCGAGCTTCAATGCGTCTACGCAGACTCTCGTTCATCATCATCACGGAATTGCATTCGGTGCAGTGCTGCAAAAGTTCCTTCGGCTGCTAGCAATTCATCATGTTTCCCCATCTCAACTATGCGGCCACGATCCATTACGATAACGCGATCCGCATTTTTTATAGTAGACAGGCGATGTGCGATCACGAATGTGGTCCTGTTTTTCATCAGCTTATCCAAAGCATTCTGGATATGTCTTTCTGATTCGGTATCCAGTGCAGATGTGGCCTCATCCAGAACCAGTATGGGTGCATTTTTCAATAACGCTCGCGCAATAGAAATACGTTGACGTTGCCCTCCGGACAAAAGGACACCGCGATCGCCTACTGTAGTTTCAAGCTTGTCTGGCAACAGATCGGTAAACTCATCAACGTACGCTGCATGTGCAGCTTCCTTTATAGCTTCATCTGATGTTTCAGCCAAAGCGCCGTAAGCAATATTTGCCGCGATAGTGTCATTGAATAAAGTAACTTCCTGACTGACCAGACTTATATAACGTCGCAAACCAACCAGAGTATAGTGCTGCGATGGTTTTCCATCTATCAGAAGCACGCCAGATTGCGGATCATAGAATCGAGGCAATAATCCTACGAGCGTGGACTTTCCGCTCCCAGAACGCCCTACCACAGCAACCGTTTCACCGGGCTCAACGCTAAGGTTAATATTACTGAGCACCGGCCCCTTACTTCTGGAATAACTGAAGCTGACATCCTGAAATTCAACCTTGCCATTGATGCTGTCAGGGGCAAGACTGCCTGTATCCCGTTCAGCCTCTTCATCTATTATTCTAAAGAGGCTCTCTCCGGCTGCTATTCCCCGCTGAATAGAGGCATTAACATTGGTTAGGCGCTTCAGCGGCGCCATCAGCAGAACCATTGCGGTAATAAAGGCTGCAACACTAGGCACATCTATTTCGATAATGCTAATAAGGAATATAACGCCCGCCACTCCGAAGGCTGTTACAAATACCGTTACGCCATCACCTGCGGCCCGGGTAGTCAGCAAACGCATCTCCATCCTTCTGTTACGCTCATTCGCCTCCTCAAATCGAGTATTTTCGTAGTCACGCCCGCCAAAAATTTTTATTACTTTATGCGCGTTCAACACTTCTTCCGCAATCCGCGTCATATTCCCTACTGCAGCCTGTATTTTCAGATTGTGCCGCCTGAATAACCCACCCAAAAAGCGGACTATCAGCGCTATTATTGGTGCAACAACAAAAATAAAAGCAGCCAGTTTTGGGCTCAAATAAAGCATATAACCCACAAGAAATATTATTGTCAGACTATCCTTAAACAGAACAATAATTACGTTAGCTGCTGATTCCGCTATTTGCGAAACATCATAAGTCAATTTCGAAAGCAGTTGACCAGATGAACGCTGATCAAAAAACCGGGTAGGTAACTCAAGATAACGCTGAAAAACCATTCCACGTATAGTTTTTACAGTCGTACGTGCAATCCACCCCATACCGTAGGTTGATAAGAAGTTACTGATGCCACGAACAAAAAATAAGAGTAATACAGCAACCGGCAACCAGCGCCGAACAAAAATTTGTTGTGCATTTGGTGAATCCCCTGCTGCAACTATTTCAGTAAGGCTCTTAACCAGAAATGCAAAACCGGCATCTGTAGCGGCAAAAATTGCTGCAGAAACGGCAACGCCTATAAATACCGGCCAGTAGTGCCCACTTATCCTTAACAGTCGGACATAGATACGCGAGGGTGAATAATCACTTTCAGTCGCAGACACTAATTATCCTCAGGCTTAATCGTAGCAATATTGATCTCGATGTAACCTAGTTGCCCTGCCACATCCATAGCCGTAATCACTGCCTGATGACTCGCTTCAGCATCTGCGCTGACGGTAATTTGCCCGCCCAGATTCTTACCCGCAAGAACGCGGATTGCACTTTCGAGTGTAACCGCCCTGTTATCAAGCAACTGCCGTCCATTAACAAGGTAGGTCCCCTGAGCCGAGACAGATATAACCATGGGGTCTTCCATAACCATGGCCTCCTGAGATGAACTGGCTTCAGGCAAACGTATACCAATCTTGGATTCGCGCACAAAACTGGTGGTAATCATGAAGAACACCAATAGCAGCAGGACAACATCAATCAGTGATGTCAGATTTATCTCAGGTTCTTCGCGACTAGGGCTGCGCAGGTTCATCATTCTGACCCAATGCGTCCAGATAGCGTTTACGGTGCAACGCTTCCACCAGCGTGATGGCTTCTTTCTCCATGTCCACAACGAGGCTTTCTACCCTGCCCCGCAAATAGCGATAGCCGATCAGCGCAGGTATGGCGACTATCAGCCCCGCAGCAGTGGTTATCAGGGCTTCAGATATTCCGCCTGCGAGCACTGCAGGATTACCAACACCCTGATTCATTATCGCCTCAAACACATTCACCATGCCCACTACCGTGCCCAGAAGCCCCAGCAATGGAGATATCGCGGCTATGGTGCCAAGTGGATTCAGATAGCGTTCAAGATCATGGACGACATGCCGGCCGGTATCTTCAATGCGCTCCTTCATGATCTCGCGATTACGATGCCTGTTGGTCAAACCGACAGACAATATCTCCCCTAATGGCGAGCTATCATGCAAGGCCTTTAAATGCTCATGATTAAGCTGATTGCTACTGACCCATTCCCACACTTCCTTCGTCAAATGATGCGGGAGGACCCTTTTTTCCTGCAGGGTCCAGAGTCGTTCCAAGATGATTGCGGCGGCCATAATCGAACAGACTATGATTGGGAACATCACCCAACCGCCGGCTTTTACAATTTCCAACATAGATAATTTAGACGTTATGCTGCTAAGCGCCGGGCAACTATACCGTGCCATCAGCACCATTTATAGTGCCGATACAGCGACGGGCAGCCGGGCTACGCAAGGGCCAGGGACGCCAAAGACTCGCCCTTGCGGCCGAAACAAGCCTGAAACCGCCTCCAGTTGCTGTAACAAAATCCAATGCCCCCGAATTAGCAGTCGTTAACACGCAACCTTTATTAGCGACCCAGCGGCCCACAACTTCCGCTACCGGGAACTTCCAGCGGTTAGCATATCCGGTACCAAAAATGACATAGGATGCAGCAAGTTCGCTCACAAATGCCCTGCTTGAGGATGTACGGCTGCCATGATGGGGCCCAAGGACGAGGTCAACCTTGCGGAGGCCAAACCGGCGCAGCAAAGACAACTCAGCCTTTGCTTCTATATCTCCCGGCAAAAGCAATGTGCTGTTGGCAACACGTATACGCAATACGCATGAGGCATCGTTTTTAGACCAGGTCTTTTCATCCCCCGGATGCAGAATATCAAAATCCACCTGTCCCCATTGCCAACTCTGTCCTCGCCTGCATTTTCGGGTTCTTACAGTCGCCCCGTAATCCTTCTCTCCCGAGCTTATGATTTCTCCAACAGGTATCGCCCTCAGTATACTTTTTGCACCCCCACTGTGATCAGCATCGTCATGCGAGACGATAAGGACATCCAGGAACCGTATTCCGGCTGCCACCAGTTCGGGCACAATTATTGAATCACCCGCATCTCCACCTCGCCAGGCTGCACCTGTGTCATACAGGAGATTATGCGCAGGGCGTCTGCACCAGCACAGAAAGCCCCTGACCGACATCCAGTACCCGCACTAGTAATTGGGGTTTTTTAGCAGGGACATATTCACGGGTAACGACAAGCGATAGCAGCACTAAACCAGCCATTTGCCCAGGGGAAGGGTCGCGGCAGGATACACAGGACAATGCCACCCAGTGCCAGTGCTACAAATGACCACGCGATATAACCGGGTTGCCAGACGGCCGCGGGTAGTGTCGCGAGATGCCCCAGAAATCGCATCAACCATTCCAGCCCGACGGCTGCAAAGTTGAGCAGGGTAACACCTATATCACACTGCAGCGTAAGCAGTATCAGCCCAATTAGCGTTGCCGGCAGTATCCAAACTGTAAATAGCGGAACCGCTACCAGATTTGCGAGTGGCGCTATCAAGGATAGCTGCGTAAAGAAAAACAAACATGGCAATGCCAGGCCTGCACTTAGTAACAGTTGTGATTTGCCTGACTGTCGCAGCGCAAACCCCACATTGCGAAAAAATCTTGTTGGCACACTCGCATCCTGATCACGACGTGGCCAGTCGCGACCAAGAAAGGTATATAGCAGAGCAACGGCCAGAAACGACAACCAGAAACCAGGGGCGAGCACAGACAGTGGATCCAGGGCCAGCACAACCAGCAGTGCCGCTGATAAAACACCACTTGCCTGACGCTGGCGCTGAAAAGTTGCCAACAAAAGGACAACCATCACCATAATGCTGGCCCGGATAGTCGGGATGCTAAAACCAGCGAGCAATCCGTAAGTACAGGTACCCAGAAAAACACAGCAACGAGCGACCAGCATGGGTTCAGCCACCAGACCTATGCAGTGCAATAGCCACCCCAGTAGGCGGCCCGGCCACCAGCATGCCATTGCAATCAGACCCACATGCAGACCAGAAATTGCAACGAGGTGACTGGTCCCACTAGCACGCAGTATTTGCCATGTTTCAGCACTGATCCCATCTCTTACGCCAATACTAATACCGGTAATCAGTGGCAGGACAGGACTGGAATCAAGAGCACTTTGCAGCTTCCCCCGCAGTCTGTTGCGAAAGCGTAATATTTGGGTGCGGCTACCTGCGCGTGTCACACGGTGATTAATCTCACTGCTGCGCACGTAGCCGCGTGCGTGGATATGGTTTGCCAGGAGCCAGGTTTCAAAATCAAATCCGTTCGAATTAACCGAACTGATGGGGCGCTTTAAACGAACCTTAAAAACCCACCTTTCACCCGCCACCGGCGCCGGTTCAGTAGCATAAATACGCAGCAAAATATGGCGTGGGAAAGCCGCATAAGAAGGCTCCGGGACAACCCTGAACATAAAGCTCTGCGTGGCATCCGTTACCCGGGGCAAATCAGCAACCACCCCTTCGACCACGATGTCCTGCCCTACCATGGAGGCAGGCAGCCGGTTCTCGAGAAACCAATGGCCCTGCAGACTCGCGGCCCCCAACGCAACAAGCACCACAAGCAGCGGCTGACCGGCCAGCCACCAGGCCAGCGAACCGCCTATCAGCATTGTCAGTGGCCAATAAAGGGAGGATGAAAAAACAGGTACCCAGAGGCCGATAATAATACCGACTAGCGCCGAGATAGCGAAAACTGGCATAGTGCGGAGCGTTTCAGATCAGACATTATCAGGCTTAGCCACAGAAACCGGAAAACTGAAGCCTGATAATAAAAATATATCTGCACGACAAAATCAGACAGCTACAGACTCGGAAGTAATTTAGCTCATGCCACGCAAATTTTTTACTCAGGTTTCACGCCGTTTTCGCATGAAAAAGGAGCATCCGTGGTATCTGCGTCCATTTAATTATGTACTCACGCACCCGGTATATTTTTCAGCAACCCGGCGTACTGTGGGTGGCGGCCTGTCGCTGGGGCTTATGATCGGCCTGCTGCCTATACCCGGGCAAACCATTGTTGCCGTGCTAGGCGCGTTATTGCTCAGGGTAAATCTGCCAGTTGCGGCAATTGCAGTCTGGGTTACCAACCCGGTAACCTTTGTCCCTATTTTTTATCTCGCCTATAAAATAGGTGCAGCTTTCCTGGACCTTCCAATAGAGGCTGTGCCCGCGGAAATAAGCTGGGCATGGCTGACGGAAGGCATTGCCCTGCGCTGGAAACCTTTGTTTGTTGGGTCGCTGGTTATGGCTGTTTCGGTGGCTTCGACCACTTACCTGCTATTTAGTGCGGTCTGGCATATTTCAACCGTCTACCGGTACAGGCGCCGGCACCAACGTACTGTAGGCAGTATCAAAGGAGGCAAAAAACCTGCCCCTTAATTCGTTGAAATCTCTACGGCGCATCCACAAGCTTGCCGCCGGTTAGCAGCAACACCCGATCCATACGATCTGCTAATTGCAGGTCATGCGTTACAACAACCAGGCTGGACCCATACTCCCGGTTTAACTCCAGCATCAAATCAAATACCCGTTCACCGGTCTCATGGTCCAGGTTACCCGTAGGTTCATCTGCCAGCACCACCGCTGGCCGGGTAATCAGTGCCCGCGCTACTGCCGCCCGCTGACGCTCCCCGCCGGACAACTCACCAGGGCGATGCGTTAGACGCTCGCCTAATCCGACGCGTTGCAGAATCGTGCTGGCCTGCTCACGAATACTTTGCACTGAATCGCGGCGCAACAGCAATGGCATGGCTACATTTTCCAGCGCTGAAAATTCCGGTAACAAATGGTGAAACTGATAAACAAAACCAAGCGCCCGATTGCGCAGCAAACCACGCTCTGTTTCGTTCATTTTGGCGATATCCTGCCCCTGGACACGAACCGTACCCCGGGTAGGCAAATCCAGGCCACCTAACAACTGCAACAAGGTTGTTTTACCGGCACCTGACTCACCAATGATAGCGATCCGTTCGCCCGAGCGAATCTCAAGCGCAGCATCTCGCAATACCTGAAGAGTTTTGCCTCCCTCAGAGAACTCTCGTGTCAGCCCTTCACAGGCCAGCACAACCCCGTCGGATTGAGTTGTGGTTGATTGATCAGTTTGATTCATAAATCCTAATTCACTCGCGGACGTTTCAGCTAACAATGTAATTAAAGTTTTTAATCATGCCGCAACGCTTGGGCAGGATTCGTCCAGGCGCCACGTAAGGCAGGATAAATAGTAGCTGCCACGGTAAGCACAAAAGCAACGACGCAAATACGCCATATATCACCGAACTCAGGTCTGCTGGGCAATTCGCTAATAAAGTAAACATCCGGAGCTACAAAGCGTATTTGCAGAACAGATTCCACCACTCCCACTATGGCGCCGAGATTACTGGCCACCAGCACCCCAAACAGCAAACCGGCAACAGTACCCACCAGTCCGATGAGCGTTCCTTCGGCCACAAAAATCCACAGTATCGAAGTTGCGGATGCTCCCATGGAACGCAGTATGGCTATTTCCGCTGACTTTTCGCGAACCACCATAATAAGGGTGGAAACGATATTGAATGCTGCGACCGCGACAACCATCAATAAAATAATAAATATAATGGACTTCGTTAGTTCGATTGAGCGAAAAAAATTGGCGTGCTGGCGGGTCCAGTCACTGACATAAACCCCGCCACCATAAGCTCTGGCAGCTTGCCGAACAATTTCCGCTGCGGCAAGGGGTTTATCGACCGCCATGCTTATGCCGGTAACCGCAGTACCCATACGCAAAATTCGCGCGGCATCATCCATATGTATATAAGCCAATGAACGATCAAACTCATACATACCGGCGTAAAAAATACCCACCACTTCAAAGCGGCGCATTCGCGGGACCATTCCTACGGGCGTAATACTGCCCTCGGTCGTCATTAAAATTATCTTGTCACCGATATCTGCCCCAAGCCTCTCGGCCAATACTTTGCCGAGGACAATACCGTAGCCACGTGATTGCAGGTGACCAAGGCTTCCATCCGTGATCAGTTCATCTGCACCCGATACCGCGCTTTCACGTTGCGGCAGTACTCCGCGCAATTCCACCCCCGCACTACCGTCCTCACTGACCAGCATGCCCTGACCACTAATGAACGGTGCTGTTGCGACAACCGCATTCTGAGCATCAGCAATATCGCTCAGAACAGGCCAATCCTCCACAGCCCCCTCTATCCCGGTGATGGTTGCGTGCGACACAACGGCCAGAATCCTGTGTTTTACCTCATATTCGAAACCATTCATGACCGACAAAACAACGATGAGGACGGCTACAGCCAGCGCTATACCGAGCACCGAAATTAAAGCGATGAATGACACGAATCGATTACGGTTCTTTGAGCGCAAATAGCGCACGGCCAAAAATAATTCGAAAGGTTGATACATAAAATTAAAAAACCTTCACCACAATCATTCGTAACGCAGAACTTCTGCCGGCTGGATGGTCGCGGCCCGCAACGCCGGGTAAATTGTCGCCAGCGATGTAACCACAAGGACAACGATCGATGTCCAAACCACATCCGCAGTTTGCAGATCAACCGGGCAGAGCCGTCAGGTAATACAAATCAGCTGGCATAAACTGAAATCCCAACAGTTCTCCAGGGCGGGCGCAACCGTGTCCATATTCAACGCCAGCAGCACCCCCGTCACGACTCCAATAATGGCGCCTATCCAGCCTATCAACGTTCCCTGCAGCACAAATACAGCGATAATCTCTCGCCTGGAACACCCGATCGTGCGCAGTATTGCTATACCGGAACGTTTTTCTGCAACGACCATAACCAGGGTTGCGACTATATTAAATGTGGCAACCCCGATAATGAGTGAAAGCAGCAATGCCATCATCAATTTCTCAATACGGATAGCACGAAAGTAACTGGCATTTTCCTCGGTCCAGTCCCGGACTTTCAGTACGCCCCGGTCCCCCACCTCCGCCAGACGCTGGCGCACCGATATGGGCGCAGCAAAAATATCGGTGGTTTCAACCCTGATACCACTCACCCTGGTACCCATCTGGGCGAGCACAGCAGCATCCTGCAGGTGAACGAATGCTCGCAGCGAGTCATGATCCTGCACACCCAGTTCAAAAATACCAGAGACCGTGAAACTAACCAGTTGTGACCCAACACCGCCCGCTTTTCCAGAGGGGAACCGGGGAACGAGGATTCTCACCTTGTCACCTACAGCGATCCCGGCACGTTGTGCAAGTACCCGTCCCAGCACAATCCGATACGAATCAGGCCGCAAATCATTCAGGGAGCCGATAAGCATGCTCGTGTCGACTCTGGATACTTTGGCCTCCAGGTCTGGCTCTATACCCGTAATCAGGGCACCTGCAAGCCCGCCCGGGCCGGACAGGATAGCTTCCTGCTCGATATACGGAGCAGCGCCACGAATATCACTTTTTTGCTGAAGCCGTTCTACCAAAGGCAACCAGTCATCCAGACCCCCATCCTGCACAATTGCGGCGTGTGATGTCAGGCCCAGCAGCCGCTCGCGCAACTCCTTTTCAAAACCGTTCATCACCGACAGCACAACGATCAGCGTGGCAACCCCGAGAGCAACCCCGATTACCGATGCGAATGTAACAAACGACACAAAGCCGCTGCCTTTGCGGGCGCGCAGATAACGCAGACCAACAAACAGGGCCACAGGCTTTCTCATGCAGTTCTCATGATTCCGAATCCGAACCCTTTATTTCCCATTTGCTGTTCCCGATCACTCACACTAGATCTACTTTAACTTACTGTTTATATGGAATATTTTAAATAATCCGCCTGATCTCTATACGATTTTCAAGGCGTTGTCCATGACCTGCACCATATCCCCGCCACCGCACCGGTGCTATATTTTTGGCACTGTGCGCTGTGGAGGGTACCAGTACCATGCTTCTTAAATCTATTGCTGTCCTAATACTTATTTCTGCCGGTACTACTGGCGCGGCTGTAGCCGACACACTGGTCATCGAGGGGATCGAGGCGCAGGGAGTTAGCAATTCCAGCCCAGGTCGTGGCGTGTCACAAAATTCGGTCCAGTCCAGGTGGGGCGAAGCTACGAATAAAAGTGCACCCGTAGGCGAGCCACCTATATCCAGCTGGGAATACGACACATTTGTGGTGTATTTTGAATACGACCATGTGATCCACAGTGTCGCCAAGCGTTAAAGCAAGCACTAATCGATAATACTTGTTAATCCTGTCGGGCCATCATTTCGTGATGCCCCGGTTTCTCTGTGTGCCTGGATCTAGACTCTGGCCTTACTCAGCCATGCTGAAAGACCGTGAGCTGTGTGATAATCACGGGCTTTTAGCTTCTTTCGGCCGTGCAATCCATGCTCTCAAGCCCCGTCACCTTGCCCCCCATCCCCCCAAATATTCAGCCGGGGCACACTCTTTCTATCGGCTGCGCGCGCGGTTGTGCGCCGGCAATATTGCTGGCCGAACTGGCCGAAAACAAAGCATCCCCGCTACTCGTCATTGTGCCGACCGTAGCAGAAGCCGAATCCCTGGAAGCCCAACTACACTTTTTTCTAACCACACAACCAAGCACTCTGTTTCCCGATCCCGAAACGCTCTCCTATGACAGCTTTAGCCCACACCAGGATCTCGTTTCGAGGCGCCTTTGTATACTGGCCGACCTGCTAACGCCCAAGCCCGGCATAACACTGGTCGCCGCACCCACACTGTTTCAAAGGCTACCGCCAACAAGCTATATCCGCAGCTTCAGCCTGTCACTCAAAACCGGCCAGTCACTGGATATCGCGAACCTGCAACAGCAACTTTCTGCAAGCGGCTACGAGCGTATCAGCCAGGTGAGCGAGCACGGCGAATACGCAGTACGGGGTTCGTTGATAGACCTGTACCCGATGGGGTATGACCTCCCGGTGCGGGTGGATTTTTTTGATAACGAAATAGACTCGATCAGATTTTTTGACCCTGATACACAACTTTCCGGTGAGCACATTACAACGCTGGAAATGCTGCCAGCCCGGGAATTCCCGACCTCCCCCGATGCCATACGCGAATTTCGCAGGCGTTTCCGTGAACGCTTTGAGGGCAACCCTGGAGAATCACTAATCTACCGCGAAGTCTCAGAAGGCCGGTGCCCGGGGGGGATAGAAAACTATCTGCCGCTATTTTTCGACGCAACTCAGTGTTTGTGGGATTACGTATCTGCGGATTGCACCATTGTCACACTGGGTGCCACGGATGACTCGATTAGCCAAACATGGGAGCAGATTCAACAGCGCTACGAACAGTGTCGCCACGATACTGAACGCCCGGCGCTCGCACCAATGGAACTTTTTGCACCACCTCAGGATCATCTGGATGCAATAACTGTGCGCCCCCATATACATCTTCACAGCCGCGAATTACCGCTAACGACTAACCTGCGGGTCAATCTCCCGGCTGCAAATGCACCGGCTGTCATGATCCAGTCACATGCCGAGCACCCGGCGGCCGAACTCCTTAGCTTTTTGGACAACTCAGATAAACGGGTATTGCTGTGCGCTGAATCGGCGGGCCGCCGCGAGATGCTGGCCGATATGTTACGGGATCAGGGCGGCAGCATACATACGGTCGATAACTGGCATGAATTTCTTAACTCAACCCAGGATCGATGCATTGTAGTCGCCCCCCTGGACAGAGGGCTGCTTTTGCCCGAAGCCGGGTTGTGCCTGATTGCAGAACACGAAATGTTCGGCACCCGGCCAGCGCGGCGGCGTAAACGCCGGGTAAGGGACCCGGAAAGTATCCTGAATGATCTGACAGATCTCCACGAAGGTGCGCCGGTTGTACACATAGACTACGGAGTTGGTCGCTATCGTGGTCTCTCTCACCTTGAGATCGACGCAGTCCCTGGCGACTTTCTGACACTTGAATATGCGGGCGGTGACCGCTTACACGTACCGGTCGGGTCGCTGCAATTAATTTCACGCTACACCGGAACTTCACCTGAAAATGCGCCGCTGCATCGGCTCGGAACTGATCAATGGGCTCGCGCACGTAAAAAAGCCGCCGGCCAGATTCGTGATGTAGCCGCTGAAATGCTGGATTTATATGCGACCAGGGCTGCACGCACGGGTCAAAGTCTGACAGCAAATCCAAGCGACTATGAGTTGTTCTGCAGCAACTTCCCATTTGAGCTAACCGAGGACCAGGCACTGGCGATTGATGCCACACTCGCAGACCTTCGTTCGCCGCAGTCGATGGATCGACTGATCTGTGGCGATGTGGGCTTTGGCAAGACAGAAGTCGCATTACGTGCTGCATTTGTAGCGGCAATGGGCGGTACCCAGGTTGCGATACTTGCACCCACTACCCTACTCGCGCAACAACACTATCAGACCTTCGCTGATCGCTTTGCCGACTGGCCCATTAATGTTGACGTGTTATCACGCTTCCGGACCACCCGCGAGGCTAAAGGTGTATTGGATGGCATTGCCAAAGGCAAAGTGGATATCGTTATCGGCACCCACAAATTGCTGCAACCGGATATACATTTTGACAATCTGGGGCTTGTCATTGTGGATGAAGAACATCGTTTCGGAGTGAGACAAAAAGAACGCTTGAAAAGTATGCGGGCTGAAGTCGACATACTGACTCTTACTGCCACCCCTATCCCCCGAACCCTCAATATGGCAATGGGGGAATTGCGGGAACTGTCTCTAATTACCACACCACCGGAATCTCGCCTGTCGATCAAAACATTTGTCACTGAATGGGAAGATGCGGTCCTGCGAGAAGCCTGCCAGCGTGAACTTAAGCGTGGTGGGCAGGTGTTTTTCGTGCATAACCGGATAGAAGATATAGAGAAACAGGCACGCAAGCTTCAGGAGCTCGTGCCGGATGCCAGCCTGCAGATTGCACACGGCCAGATGCGCGAGCAGGACCTGGAGCAAATCATGCTGGATTTCTCGCACCGACGCTTTCATATCCTGGTATGCACCGCAATTATTGAAAGCGGCATAGACATCCCCAGCGTCAATACTATTATCATCAATCGTGCTGACCGGTTCGGGCTTGCTCAGTTACATCAATTACGCGGACGTGTTGGCCGCTCCCACCATCAAGCCTTTGCCTACCTGCTGGCTCCGCCAGAGCACATACTCACTGCCGATGCCCGTAAACGGCTCGATGCAATTGAGGCTATGGAAGATCTTGGCGCAGGTTTCGTACTGGCCACACATGATCTTGAAATACGGGGGGCTGGTGAACTGCTCGGTGAGCAACAAACAGGACAAATTCAGCAAATTGGTTTCAGTCTCTACACCGAAATGCTTAGCCGCGCGGTGGAGTCCATCAGAAAAGGTGAAGTACCGGACCTGGACGCGTCCCGTACTCTGGGCCCTGAAATTAACCTGCGAGTCCCGGCGATGCTACCGGAGGAATATTTACCCGACGTCCAAATGCGCCTGGTCCACTACAAACGCATAGCCAGTGCGCAATCCGAGGACGCCTTGCAGAAACTTCAGGTTGAACTTATTGATCGCTTTGGCATATTGCCGGATGCAACGCGTAATCTGTTTCGCCAAACCCGGCTGCGAATCAGAGCCGCCCAGCTCGGTATCCGCAAAATCGAGGGTTCAGCGGGCGGAGCAACAGTCCGATTTGACAGCAACACCTGCGTCGACCCGGTTACCATCGTCAATCTGGTACAACAGGAGCCCGAAACTTTCCAATTTGATGGCAACCGACTGAATATGACCGCAAAACTCGAGGTAACAGAAGCACGCTTCAGGGCTATCGAAAGCATGATTAACCGGCTGGGGAAAGCCCCCGGCGCCGCTACGGAGACATTTGCACACACATAGAAGTTCTGTGTAAAAATACCGCTGCATGATTAAAGTAAAAAGTAAATTACTCTGCCTGGCAACCGTTGCACTGCTCATAGCGGCGCCCTATGCCATAGCGCAGGAAGCAGAAGATGCCGAGAAGCCACCGGTTTATCAGGTCGAATTGCTGATTTTTCAGCACATGGATCAAACGCGGACTACCAGCGAAATACTGCGCATGCCGGAGGCCGAAATAGCAGATATTCTGGAACAGGATTTACCCAGGCTTGCGACTACACAGGACCCCGAAAGTGCTTATGCAATCGCCGGTAATAACGCAACTTTTTGGCAGCTGCTGGACAGCAATCAACTGCTCCTGAATAACGTAAGTCAACGACTGGACAAACTGAGCGCCTACCATTTGATTTCACATACGGGCTGGTTACAGACCGCGCCAGACGTTGCTCTAGCCAACGCAATACCACTGGCAGAATTGGGGATCGGTTTTGACCAGGCCACTGGCAACATCAAACTGCTCAAACGACGTTATCTGCATCTTGCCGTAGACGTATCTCTGGCAACCGGTGACCGGGATGCGTTCCAGGTTTTTTCAGCACCAAAAGCCGCACCTGCGATAAATGACTCACGCCGGATACGGCTGGAACAACTGGTGTATTTTGACCAGCCTCAATTTGGCATTATCGCAATGGTAGCTCGCTCAGAAGCGGAACTTGATCTTCCGCAATAGCAGGCGGTCTGCGCCCATCTCCAGGGTCAGATGCCTGAATCAAATGAGAGCAAGACTTTGCCTTTCCGGGGATTCGTCTGCCAGCATCTTGGTAGCGGCTTCAATTAGCGAGTCGGTTGTGGCTATGCCGGTGGGTATACTCGTTGCAACACCAAAGGAAATGCTAACAAACCGGTCCACGGGTGAGCGTGGGTGATGAATCGCAAGTCCGCGAACCTTTTCCACAATACTTGCAGCAAAATTGATAACACTGGCCTCATCATCTGCAGCAATTAAGACCGCAAACTGATCATCAGAAAACCGTGCGGCAAGATCACCGGCCCGGCGCAAGGATCCCGTAATCGCGTGAGCCACCTTGCGCAGGCATGAATCGGCTGCGTGCCGCCCAAAAACCTCGCGGTATCCCTCGAATGCGTCCAGACGAAGCAGCACAATGCCGATGCTACGCTGTTCTCTTTTCGCCATTACCCAGTCACGCTGAAACATATCGTCAAATGCACGGCGATTGAGTATTCCGGTAGCACTGTCTCTACCTTCAAGCCGCCGCAAATGCATGCGCGCATCACGTAATACCCCCAGCAGGGCCTCCCGCTCACTATCATCACCCGATAATCTGGGATCAGACGGACGTTCAGTACCCACCCAGTAACGCGGCGTACCGGGCCTGTCATACAAGGGCAACATGTCGAGTACCAGTTGCTCGGAAACACCCAGCCGCGGATGACACTCCAATTCAGCAACCTGCGGGCAGCTTTCCGGATCAGGCTCGCCAATCAATAGCGGGTGCCAGGGCTGCCCAACCAGCTCTGCAACATCGAAGCCACTGAGAGCCTCAAACGCCTGATTGACATAGGCCACTTCGGTTACAGGTCCATTCAGATCAATTATCACGGTTGCTACCGGGGATAGGTCCAGAGCTTGCTTTAAAATAGTTTTTTCTAAATTAAACATATAGTTATTACTGTTTTATTAACCAATATAGAGTAAGACACTGCGCCTCCCAGACGGCTTCTGAATGGCCAATGCTGTACTCACCTGCCGATATTACGTTCCAGCCAGAAAAAGACTGTGAAACCGTTCACTCTCGGGGGGATTGCATGGAAATGCCGGATAAAAACCAGAAAATCGCCAGGAAATTGAAATATCCCTGCGGGAATAAACCGCAAACTACTCCGATTGAAGCAGGCAATCGATGAGTTCAGCTGCTCGCAGCATGCCCTGGCGCAGAAATTCAGCTATTTCATCATGAATAGACGCAGCAGATCGGCCTGCCGCCCAGTTAACTACGATGCAGCAACTGGCATAGGGCAGTTCAAGCTCGCGGGCCAGTGCCGCCTCTGGCATCGCCGTCATTCCCACAATATGACAACCATCCTGCTCCAGTCGATTAATTTCAGCTGCCGTCTCAAGGCGAGGCCCCTGGGTCACGCCATAGATACCCTTAGTAACCAGCTGCAGGCCCCGGCTCGCTGCCCAGCTTTAATTATTTTCTCCCTTAGGTTATTATCATAAGGCATTGTAAATTCATAAATTTTAACTCAGAAGACTGACCATCAAAATAGGTATGCTCGCGCCCCCAGGTGTAGTCGATCAGCTGGTCCGGAATGATCAGCTGACCGGGTGAAGCATGTTTGGCTATACCGCCTACCGCGTTAATGGCTACAACCGCATCAGCTCCCAAATCTTTCAGTGCCTGTATATTGGCCCTGTAATTCACATGGTGGGGCGCAATCTCACCCAGCACCCCATGGCGCGGAATAAAAAGTACCTCGTGGCCGTATTGCTGCCAGCGTTTAACGGGGGCAGTCGTCTCGCCCCACTCGACTTCAATCCGGAGGGTTTCAACCTCGTTCGGGTTAGGGAACAGCGCCGCTCCGGTCCCGCCTATCACTGCCACCGTAGCCAACGCTTAGCTCTCCTCTCTGCCCGTATTGTCCCTGAGGGCATAAACCGCCGTTAAATGGCGCCAGCGCCCGTAAAGATCCATGCCACAACCAAAAACATAACGGTCAGGCACAATCAGACCGGTGACGTAATCAGGTAGTGGAATCTCCGGGTCCCGCTCCCGGTCTTTTACGAGCATTACCGCTGTATAAACCTGTGCAGCACCGTCCTGTCTGCAATGTTCAGCGACAGCCCGGAGCGTCGTACCCTCATCGTAGATATCATCGACGACTATGATCGTCTTGTTGGCAAATTCAATATGTGGCCGCTCCAGCCAGGCGAGCACCTGTCCTTTGGTACCGTCGGCGTAACGGGTGGCATGGCAATAATCGATAAGAAAATCACCGTGCAACCTTTCTGCCAGGTGAACCAGTGGAAACATTCCACCGTTAAGGATACCAAGCAGGATGCAGTCAGCGGTGTCAATTATCGGCTGCAAATGAGTCGCGAGCGAATCAAACCCTGCATCAACCTCGCTCGATGAAAAGATTTCGTCCGCATCGGCTAACCCAGGCTTAACTAGCATGGATAACACTGTCAATTCTCCCCATCCAGGATCAGGGACGGCCGCTCCTGAGCGGAATGCAGCGTGGCGAGCGACTGCTCCCAGTCAGGTGATCCGCACGGGAGCTCGGCATATCGATTGAAATCTGCACGCATGGCGGCGAGGCGCCCATGCGACACCGGCTGATCATAGCCTTCCAGTGCCTGCAGCACCGGTCCAACTGAATCCCTGTTATTACACAGCAGGATCATGTCAGCACCCGCCTGCAAAGCGGCTACCGCACGCTCGGAGACAGAGCCGCCGACACTGGCTCCTTCCATTGTCAGGTCATCGGAAAATATTGCACCGTTAAACCCCAGCTCACCTCTCAATACACGTTGCATCCAGTACGGCGAGAGACTCGCGATAACAGAATCACACTCTGTATAGCGTATGTGCGCCAGCATGACTCCCTGCAAGCCGTCACCGATAAGGCTGGTGTAGGGCCGCATGTCATCCAGCAATTCGGTGTAGGAACGATGATCTTCCGGCAACACGTGGTGAGAATCACCTATAACGCCGCCATGCCCCGGAAAATGTTTAGCCACTGCAGGCATACCCACCTGGCGCATACCCTGCATGTACGCCATACCGAGCGCACCCACCACCTCGGACTGTCGGTGAATCGCGCGGTCACCAATAACCTCGCAACAACCACGATCAATGTCGAGTACCGGCGCAAAACTGAAATCCACACCTGCATCAAGGACTTCCTGGGCCATGATCCGTGCAGCCACTACAGCCAGCGCCCGGGCTTGCGCCGGATCTGCATCATAAAGATGCCCCAACCAGTTCAAGGGGGGTAACGCCGTAAAGCCGTGGCGAAAGCGCTGTACCCGGCCGCCCTCCTGGTCAACTGCGATCAGCAGCGAAGGCGAGCGAAGCGCCCGGATTTCGGCTGTGAGGGCTTTTAGCTGTTCATGGTCCACAAAGTTGCGGCTGAACAAAATGATGCCACCCACCAGCGGATGCAAGAGCAAATCACGGTCTTCTGCAGTCAGCTTTACGCCTTCCACATCGATCATCAGTGGACCCAGTGCCATCGCCTATGCACTCCTGTTTAGTTTGCCGAACCTGAATATCCAGATACGTCAGTTGCCAGCATGACCCGCGCCATTCTCACTACAGCCGTTCAAACAAAGCCATAGCCTCTACGTGGCTGGTAGCAGGGAACATATCCATAGCGCCGGCAGAGCGCAAGCTGTAGCCATATTCACTGCACAGGATGCCGGCATCACGCGCAAGTGAGCCCGGGTGACACGACACGTACAATATTTTTCGGGCACCGGTAGCCGCGATTAGTTGCAGAACTTCCTGTGCACCCGCTCGTGGCGGGTCAATCACCACCAGATCAAAACCACCTTTCCACCAGTCAGGCACTGCGGCGTTGCTGTCGGCCAGATTGGCCGCATGGAACTCCACGCTGTCCAGACCATTCATGCGGGCATTTGCGGCCGCTTTGCTGACCATGCGTGGGTCAAGCTCCACACCCACAACATGCCTGGAATGACGTGCCAGAGGCAAGGTGAAGTTACCTATACCGCAAAACAGATCGAGAATACGATCTTCTGGCTGGGGATCAGCCAGCCGCATAGCCTGCGTGATCATACGCCGGTTCATGTCCTGATTTACCTGGACGAAATCCAGTGGACCATAGGCCAGCCGCAAATCATATTCCGGCAATTCATACCAAAGATCGGCAGGCGGTGGTCTGCCATCAAGCGGCACCAAGGAGTCCGGCCCGCCGGTTTGCAACCAGATTTGTGCATCATTGTTGTCTGCAAACGCGCGCAACAATTCCTGATCAGCCGCTGTGGGTGATTCAAGCACCCGGAAAACCAGACTAATCGCATTATCACCCATGCTTACTTCAATCTGTGGCACCTGCCTTGAGATATGCATACCACCAATAAGCGCTGACAATTTCGGTATAAGTTGGCTTAACTCCGGCTTTAGTGTCTCGCAACTCTGCATATCAGCCACATATGAATTACGCTTTTCACGAAAACCGACTAACACCCGACCCTTTTTTTCTACATTGCGCGCACCCAGACGAGCCCTGCGTCTATAGCCCAAGGGACGACCAGCCAGCGGCTCGAGTATATGATCCGGGCTCACTTTGCCTATCCGCTCCAGTGATTGCAGCAGCGCATCCTGTTTCAGGCGCAATTGAGCTTCCGGGCTAAGATGCTGCAACGTACAGCCCCCGCAAAGCATAAAATTAGGGCAGGGGGGATCTACACGATCAGGTGATGCCGCAACAACTTCCAGCAGATCCGCTTCATCATAGTTTTTTCTTTTTCGCTCCCGCTGAAAGCGGACTGTCTCGCCCGTAATCGCACCATCGACAAAAACAGTCTTCCCATCAGTATCCGCAACACCCCGAGCATCCAGGGTCAGGTCTCTGATGGAAGCAGTCTCAATCAGCCTCTCCGGCCGCCTTGATCGTCTACTCATAGCCTACAGTCCAGAGTCAGCTAGGACTGCCAAACACGCAGAAATTCCAGCAGGTGAGTTTCATCTGCTGCTGCCAAAACTTCACGAACACATTGGTATTCCCGCTCCAGATCCGCATCATCAAGGTGCCCGCGCATATATTGAAATCGCAGGTATACCAGGTAGGTATTAAGCACATCTGTTTCACAATAGTTACGAATATCTCGTATACCGCCGTTCAGGAAGCAATCCCATACTTTGTTTCCGGCCATGCCCATTTTGCCGGGAAACCCCAGCATGGTCGCAACCGCATCAAGCGGTGCTCGCGCCCGGTTCTGGAAACCAGCCAGCACATCCATAAGGTCAATGTGTCGCCAGTGGAACCGGGAAAGGTAGTTGTTGTAGCGAAAACTGCGGTCCTCGTCACCCATCTCCCAGTAACGCGGGGACTGCACACCATGCAGTAATGCCCGATAATGCAATACCGGCAGATCAAAACCCGAACCATTCCACGAGACCAGTTCCGGCGTATAATGATCAATACCGTCATAGAATCGCTGAATCAATTCTTTCTCATCACTATCCTCTGCCCCAAGACTCCAGACCTTAAAGCCATCTGCACTGCGCCAGGCAGCTGCAATAGCGACGACTCGATGCTGGTAAAGCGGGAGAAAATCGCTGCCCCGTTCCTGCATCTGGTGAAAGCTCATTGCCCTGGCAATGTCTTCATCCGAGATTCCCTCCAAATCCAGCATCCGGGCACCAAGCGCAGTGTCAGGAACCGTTTCGATGTCAAATGTAAGGCATCTAACCAACTTTGGACTCCTCCGTCCGTTCCAGCACGGCGACAGCAACCACCAGACCTGCCTCATCAGTGAGGGTCAGATGACCGCCGGCAATACCCAGCTTGTTGCACATGGCTAAACCACGATCCGAAAAGATAATATCGGGACGTCCAAACCGATTCGGGATTACGCCAGAATCACGCAACCACATTCCATTCGCAAAACCGGTGCCCATCGCCTTAACAATGGCTTCCTTTGCAGCAAAACGCATGGCAAGAAACCGGGCAGCATTCTTGGTGTGCGCGAACAGCTGTTTTTCTTCAGGCAATAATAGTCGCTCGACAAAATGTGCGCCGAAGCGATCATACGTTGCCGCTACCCGCTCTATCTTCAGGATATCTGTACCTATACCAAATATCATGAAGTGCGCACCTCAAGCATTAACCGTTTCATTTCACTGACAGCCTCGGCAAATCCACTGAACACTGAACGGGCCACAATTGAGTGACCAATATTCAATTCAACAATCTCGCATAGTGCAGCAACTTCCTGAACATTTTCATAATGGAGTCCATGACCAGCATTAACTATCAGGCCCAATGATTGCGCAAATACTGCGCCTTCAGCTATACGGCTTAATTCACGAGTACGATCTATATCCGTAACCGCATCAGCAAAAGCGCCGGTATGCAGTTCAACGACCCCTGCCCCAACTGATCTGGCAGCCTCTATCTGGCTCATCTCCGGATCAATAAAAAGTGATACACGAATATTGGCCGCCGCTAGCTGCTCGCAAGCTCTGCTTAGCGCATCATGCTGTCCGGCAACTTCCAGTCCGCCTTCCGTTGTCAGCTCCGCCCGTTTCTCCGGAACCAGGCAACAGTCAGCTGGCCCTGCATCACAGGCAATTGCGACCATTTCATCCGTAACAGCCATCTCAAGATTAAGGCGCACACTCAGTTTCTGCAGCAACCGGTAGACATCCTGATCCTGTATATGCCGTCTATCCTCCCGCAGATGCACTGTAATGCTGTCAGCACCCGATGCCTGGGCAATAAGCGCAGCTTCCAGCGGATCCGGATAAACGGTGCCGCGCGCCTGCCTTAGAGTAGCGACATGATCAATATTTACACCCAGCAACATCCTCGCCACCTCCTGACTCCGGAATGGCCAGGCTAATCAAACAGGCGGCGATTTTGGCACCTCCGCCTTGGCGCTGCAATGAGTCAGCAATAAGTCGAGGCAAGCTAACGCTTCATAGCGGCCGCTATTCTGCGCGTCTGCAAGCCCTTATCACCAATATGGTAGTCCAGAACATGGCGCAATAACTGTTTTGCTTTGCGCAGGGCGTTCGTGTCATCTAACTGTAAGCGGCCAATAAGCAACAACTCCGCCCCGGTAAAAAACAAACCGTCCATACCACCGGTATCCACGGCTACAGCTCCCTGGTCTATCCTGAATTCATACAATTGCTCGGCACGCAACGGCTCTTGCTTTAGTGCATCCTGCTCCAGATTCAGGGCGTAGCCAATCTCCTGCAGCAGTTCCAGCTCAAATTTACGTAAGGCTTTCTCGATGAAGCTATCATCCTCCGACTCGCCCTCAGCCAGTTTCCCGATCAGTGAGGAATAATGAGCAAATAAATTGGGATGCGGATCATGTCGATGCAGTAACTTCAGCAATAATTCATTGACGTAAAAACCGGCCATAATGGATGAGCCAGGCATAACGTCGGCAACACCAACGGTTTCTGCCTGCCTTAAAGTGGCTAACTCGCCCCTTCCCGACCAGGAGACACGCAAGGGCTGAAACGGATTTAAAATCCCTCTGAATGATGATTTGGGCCTCCGTGCTCCCTTAGCAACCAGGCCTGCCCGCCCGAAGCCTGGTGTAAAAACCTCAATTATCTGACTGGTTTCTCTATAGGCGCGTGTATGCAGTATGTATGCGGGTTCAAGTTCAACCCTTACGGGATTGCTCATACCTCACCGTCGTAACCCAGGTCTCTCAGGGCCTGTGCATTATCCGACCAGTTTTTCTTCAGCTTGACTCTTGATTCGAGGTGAACCGGCTTATCAAGGGCCTCCTGCATATCCTGACGGGCCGCACTCCCGATCTTCTTAATAGTCTCACCACCCCGTCCTACGACTATCCCCTTGTGCGACTCGCGATCTACCCAAATAGTTGCATCAATGTGCAGCCGTCCGGACTCATCTTCTTCTAACTCATTAATTTCGACGCCGAGGCCATAGGGAACTTCCTGATGCAGATTTTGCATCAATTTCTCCCGTAAAATTTCTGCAACACGGAAACGCACCCCCCGGTTGGTCAACATCTCTGCAGCATAAAGTGCTTCCTGCTCTGGCAACTTTTTTACCAGCACCTCTTTAACTCGGTCAAGATTAACGTTATTGGTAGCAGATACGGGGATGATTTCCATGAACTCATGCCGCTCAGATACGGTTTGCAGGAATGGCAGCAATTTTGTTTTGGGCTTAATTCGATCAATTTTGTTTATGATCAGAATACAGGGCAAATTCGATCTGCTTATCAGCTGCAATGCATTCGCATCAGCTGCAGACCATTTTCCTGCCTCAAGCACAAAAAATACGATGTCGGCACCCTCAATCGCGCCCACTACAGCTTTATTCATCGCACGATTCATTAACTTCCCGGAACGTGTGGCCAAGCCTGGTGTATCAATAAAAACAACCTGAAAATCAGCTTCGGTCAGTACACCGATAATTGCATGCCGTGTTGTATGCGGCTTAGAAGTGACAATACTAATCTTGTGCCCAACCAGTGCATTAACTAACGTAGATTTACCGACATTGGGTCTGCCGATAACCGCTACAAAGCCACTGCGATACACAGTAGTAGTCATTGGTCTATCAAAGCAAAGGCTTTTGCCGCTGCGGCCTGCTCGGCGCGACGCCGGCTGGAAGAACGCCCCTTTGTGTCAATTTTCAGCGGGTCTATCGTGCACATGACTTCAAATTGCCTGTCGTGGGGCGGACCCTCTTCAGATAACACAGTGTAAACCGGTAGTGAAATAGCACGCGCCTGTAATAATTCCTGCAACTGCGTTTTAGGGTCCTTCAACTGGTCGAAAGCAGGCAATGTAGCGAGGCGCGGTGCGAATATCTGCAGAATCACCGCACGGACGGCTGCAAAACCGCCATCAAGAAATACAGCACCAAATACAGCCTCAAGCCCGCCTTCAAGAAATGAGCGTTTCTGGTGGCCGCCCGTCCGCGCCTCACCCCCACCCAGCAGCAATCTGTTGCCAAGCTGCAGTTCGGCAGCAATATCTGCAAGGGTTTCACCCCGCACCAGGCTGGCCCGCAATCGAGTCAGGGTACCCTCATCGGCAGCCTCTTCCTGCTGATGCAAGGCTTCCGCAATCACGGCACCCAGTACCGCATCCCCAAGGAATTCAAGTCGCTCGTTATTCTCCGCTGCGTAACTACGATGGGTTAAGGCTTGTTTCAAAAGTGCCGGCTGCAAAAACTCGTATCGCAAATACTTTTGCGACCAGTTTTCAGCAGATGTCACCGGATAATCTCAACCGAATGGTCAAAAACAGCCAATAGATAGATATTGGCCACATAAGCGCGGCGACGCTCGTAAGCCATACCAACAGTGAATCCATTACCACTACGCTTTATAGTGAAGTCTGTACGCGTATTTACATCATAAAGCGCTTCTATGTTGACCCGCTTGTCAAGCGCATTTCGGATTTTATCAATACTTGCATTCTGACCATCCAGGTCTGTCTTGGTCTGTTTAAGAACCTGGGCAATTTTCATGCTCTCCAGATATACAGGCACCATCTGAAGAACACCAAAACTGATCAGGCCCAATACCGCCAGAACAAGAATAAAACCTATGGCGGTCATACCTCGCTGATTATTGCGCATCATATAATCTCCTACTCGTACCAAACCTATTGAATCTTGGTTGCAATTCTTGCCCACCGCGGGGTCGCCGGAAAATCCCAGTTCATCCATATCCTTACGGCTTTCCCAACAACATTTCCTTCAGGTACAAAACCTACTTGCGGAAAACGACTGTCCTGACTGTTGTCGCGATTATCGCCCATCATAAAATAGTGCCCCTCCGGAACCTTATAGCGCCCCTCGCGCCCTAAACTAAATGGCTCCAGCCACAAATCATCCGTAACATCACCCAGAACCTCACTTGCCAATACCGCCCTTGGGCCATCTTTTCTTGCAACTTCACCCTTACGTTGAAGCGCAACAAGCTGACCATTTATAAATAACCGCTTATTTTTATAATCGATAGTATCGCCGGGCAATCCTACCAAGCGCTTGATGTAGTTCACACTCGGGTCAGATGGAAGTCGAAAAACCATAACATCGCCCCGCTCAGGTTGCCCAATATCTACAAATTTATTATGTAAAACAGGCAACCGGAGACCATAGATAAATTTATTTACAAAAATAAAATCACCTACTAGCAAGGTTGGAACCATCGAGCTGGACGGAATTCGGAACGGCTCAAATAAAAATGAACGAACCACAAGGACCAGCAGTAACACGGGGAAAAAAGAGCGTGAATACTCTACAACCAGGTTATCCGAAGGCGAGCTGGACCCTTCACTTTGACGAACTCGCCTGTACAGGACTTCAAGCCCCCAAATAACACCTGAAACGGCGGTCAGTATTACCAAAATCAGTGAAAAATCCATTTAAAGTTGCTGCCTCATAATTCAAAGTGCCATTAACAAATCTACTTCTGGCCTGAGCCGCCCCCAATTTTCAAAACGGCAAGAAAAGCTTCCTGTGGTATGGTCACAGAACCAAACTGCTTCATGCGCTTCTTACCAGCCTTTTGCTTTTCTAATAATTTCCGTTTACGCGAAATATCGCCACCATAGCATTTAGCCGTAACATTCTTACGCAATGCTTTCACGCTTGATCGGGCAATGACATGAGCGCCGATTGCAGCTTGTATGGCCACTTCAAACATCTGTCGCGGAATTAACTCACGCAATTTATCCACTAGCTCTCGACCACGTTTATAAGCGGTTTCCCGATGGACAATAACGGACAATGAATCAACGGGGTCCTTGTTGATGAGAATATCAAGCAGCACCAGGTCACCTGCTCTGAAATCTATCAAATGATAATCCAGCGACGCAAAACCACGACTGATGGACTTTAGCCTGTCAAAAAAATCCATCACGATCTCGGCTAATGGCAATTCATAATCCAGCTGAACATGAAAACCAAGATGCTGCATACGTTTTTGTACACCGCGGCGGTCTATACACAACTGCATTACCTTGCCAACAAATTCTGTTGGCGTAAGAATCGATGCCAGTACATAAGGCTCCCGAATTTCTGTAATTTCACCCACAGGTGGCAGACCCGCAGGATTCTCAAGCCGAACTACTGCTCCATCATTCCGCAGGATTTCATAGACCACCGTAGGTGCTGTACCAATCAGGTCCAGATCATATTCCCGCTCCAGACGCTCCTGCACAATCTCCATATGCAAAGTTCCGAGAAAGCCACAACGAAATCCGAACCCCAGCGCAGCAGAAGACTCTGGCTCGAATTGCAAAGCTGCATCATTAAGTTGCAGCTTATGCAGAGCGTCGCGAAAATCCTCAAAGTCATCTGAACTGACCGGGAAAAGTCCGGCAAATACACGCGGCTGTACTTCCTGGAAACCTGGCAGCAAATCCTGGCAGGGTTTTGCCGAATCAGTAAGCGTGTCGCCAACCGGTACCCCATTAAGCTCCTTGATACCCGCAACAAGATAGCCGACCTCACCCGCTAACAACTGATTACGCTGAGATTTCTTTGGCGTGTAGACGCCAAGCTCGGTGACGAGATGGTCGTCTCCCGTAGACATTACCCGGATTTTCTGGCCCGCGCACAGACTGCCTTGCACAATCCGAATAAGTGACACTACGCCAACATAGTTATCAAACCATGAATCCACGATTAGCGCCTGCAACGGCGCATCCACATTGACCTTCGGAGGGGGTATTTTATCAACGAGGCTTGCCAGCAAATCAGCAATTCCCTCACCGGTTTTTGCGCTAACCAGGATTGCATCCTGAGCATCAATACCGATTACATCCTCAATCTGCTTCTTTACTCGCTCCGGTTCCGAGGATGGCAGATCAATCTTGTTAATCACCGGAATAACTTCCAGCCCCTGCTCTATGGCCGTATAGCAGTTAGCAACACTCTGCGCCTCCACCCCCTGCGTCGCATCAACAACTAACAGCGCGCCTTCACAGGCCGCCAGGGAACGGGAAACTTCATAGGAGAAATCGACATGACCCGGGGTATCAATAAAGTTGAATTGATAGGTCTCGCCATCCGGTGCTGTATATTCAAGTGAAACGCTTTGCGCCTTAATCGTAATACCACGTTCGCGTTCGAGATCCATCGAGTCGAGGACCTGCTCCTCCATTTCACGGGCCTCCAGCCCGCCGCACGCCTGTATAAAACGGTCGGCAAGGGTCGATTTGCCATGATCAATATGGGCGATGATCGAGAAATTACGGATATTAGACATACGCTTAGGCTATCGGGTGCTTATCTGCACTTCCTGAAACTAATTTGATTGATTTGCCAGCAACTGTAAAACCGCCGATCTGTCGAGCTGATAACGACAGATTTCCTCTCCATCTACCATAAGCACCGGTACGTGCAGACCATAAGCATCGGTCCACTCCGGGCTGGTATCTACATCCCTGACCAGCAGCGCACCCCTGCCACGGCAAAGCGGCTCGAGTTGTTCAAGCATTTCTTCACACAAATGACAGCCGCGACGGCTGTAAACCACGAATTCGCGCACAAATATACTGTTGTTCAGGGTTCCGTCAGGATAACCGGGAAATCTGTATCAGCTGTTCGAGACGGTTTACTGCCCCTTTTACCATTCAATGGCCAGCTGACCGACGAATCATACAGCCTTAACAGCCCACAACCTACCACTAAGCCCAACGCCGCCCCCGCAACACCTGCCAAATCACGATATTCACCCATAGTTGCAGCCCCCAGGCAGGCCCCCATCAGCATTAGTACCGCGGGGAGCAGATAGCAAAGCATAATCATCCGAGCCAATGCGGTCGTACCGACAGACACCACAATCTGATCACCGGGAGATAGGCTGTCCCTTTGCGTTCTTTTAACCGGCATTTCCAGCATGAGGGAGTTCGATTTCGGGGCGGGGTTGCAAACCGATTTTTGTGCACATGCACTACAAGCTTCCAGACGCTCCATTTCAATGTGCAGTCGCCCGGACTCATAACCCAGAACAGTCCCCGAAGTCGAAACTACCGAACTATGCACAAGCGGCTACCAATAATTAAAATAAGGCAAACGTAAAGGTCATAGGCCTGACTGGGTGCACCCCTCAAAATACCTGGTACTGAAAGGGCAAATTACCGCCATCGCCACTGAGTATAAGAATACCCAGCAAGAGTGCCCATATAGCAAAAAATGTAATAATCCAGCGCTTATAGCGGGACAGAAAACCCTGTTTTGACTCATTCATCTACGGCAACACCCTTTCCTATAAATTCACGAGAATACTCGGCTATCATGCGATGTGCCAATGCGTTAGGGTGCGCATCATCCATTGCGACCCACAAGCCGGTCGGGTCTTCATAACCACTGAAGGAATCAGTCAGATCTATATTACTGATGCCCATCTCAGTTAAGGCGGTAGCAACTTTGGCATATTCCGCAGCAAACGGATAGTCGACCAGATTGTGCAATTCCGGCAGCAATATCACCTGTAACTCGATCCCGCGTTCTTCGGTAATTCCCTGAAGCTCAAGGAACGATTCCTTAACCGCAATAAATCCTGGCTGATCGTCTTCGTATAAAGCACTATAAAATGATTCAAAAGCCTGACCCGACTCTGAACGCGTGAGCAAACCACGAACGCGAGACCAAATAAAAGTAACAGATCGGAGTTTGCTGACCCATGCCCATTTTGATCTTACCGGGGTCACTTCAGCATCATTTATAAAATAGAATACTACAACCTTATCAGGATTGTATTTCAACCCTTTTTCCTTAAAAAGATTTACCTGCTGTTCAGTGTTGTAGTTACCATGACCGAAATTAATCATCTCGGTTGGCCGACTCTCGCTAAGCATCTCCTCCAGCAGAACCTCAAAGGTATCTTCCTTTTCCACACCCCAACCGAAGGTAAGTGAATCGCCCAAAACCACTATGCGGTACTTCTCATTCCGCTGAGAGTCATATTCTTCATCACGGAAACCGTCAGAATTAATACTGACATCGACACCCATCAAGTGAGCCCGGGCATTTGGGGTATGTACATGGCCGATTTTCGGGTTATCCGACTTCTGTTTCACATCCACCGCATAGCGGGACATTTCGACATCATAATAAATAAACAAGCGTGTATATATTTGCAGCGAAACTTCTAATAACACCAGAAAAATTACTAGTGATACGAATATCGCAGCAATACCTTTAAAAAAATCTCTCATAATTCCTTAGTGTCCCCGCGTTATCGGGATAGGTTGAGATGCCATTATTCCATGCCAATATGCGGCACAACAAAATCAACCCGGAAGAATACTTCAAATCACCAATTAGTGGTTATTTTATAGCGCCTGGATATCTTGCTTATGTCAAGCCTGTACAGCTCTGTCTGCGGGACAGTCTGCGTAATCCACAATTTGATCTAAACCAGAATACTTGATTCAAAACCGAAAATGACAGGCACTTATCACAAAAAATGATCAGGAGCAGATGAAACAACCCACGGAAGAACTTAACGGCGAATCAACCACTGTCATTTTTCAGTTGCATTGAAATTGCTATTTGATGAACCGTCTGCGCCGGAACTTCACCCATGGCTGTAACAAGCAACCCATCAACCATTTTCGAGTACGCATTCGCTGCGCCCATAGTTGTCAATCCTTCCACCTGTTCCGATGCAGCCACACCGACATCTACGAAGACCGAAACCGACGCCAGACCATCAGAGTAAACCAGATGTATGCGCGGTTCCTCCGACTGTGCCATATACTCCAAAGTAGTCGCGGTTAGCATAAAACCGCTAGGTAGTTTTGTAGCCACCCAGGAAATTGGGTCGACCGGTGAGGACGAATGCTGAGGGCGGCCTCCATTCCGAATCCATGTATACCCTTCCGTATCTAAAGACGGACTAACCAACTCCTCCGAAACCAGGTCTGGCAGCGAAATAGAGGTGAAAAATAATTCCTCTACGGGCATCTTGCCATCATGACCAATCAACTGGGTTTTGAGCGGCATCGCGGTCTGCTCATCCAGCCAGATACGATGTTCATAGCGATACTTATCATGAGGCCGGATCGAAACAATCAGGGCCGAACGCCCTGCGACCCGGACATTGCGCTCAATTCCCAACTGGTAATGGGCATCCATAGACGGGTCGTAATCCGGCAAATTAGCGCGTAATGGATTTTGCTTGCCAGAGCTTTCGCTCCGCTTATCTACAACTACTTTTTTTAGCGCGGGAAATATACAAATGACTTCATCCAGCGTTCTGCTGATTTCAGCACCGTCACCATCCATTGAAACTACTCTTTCGGTTGCCACCCCATCCTTAACCCGGTGGAATACCTGAAAGGTCTCGGCTCTGCCTGGACGCATATAGACCAAAGTCCCCTGATAATTAAGTGATTCGACGGCCTCTGCCATCTTGCCCAACCAGGCGCGCGGGTTATCGGCGGCAAATGCGGGTGGCAGGATAAAAAATATAAGCCCGCAGCAAAGCCCGTACCACGAGGCATTTTTTAGCTGGGAGTTATACAAGCCGCTATTACTGCTCAAAACTGGCCTGCTGAACAAATATTCGGGAGTCGGCCATCGGCCCCTGAAATGAACGTGCATACTCACCGTGAGATACAAGATAACTGGTCATACGTTCTTGATTTATTGCAGCCTTCCTGTCTATCCGCGGCATAGCGGCACCGGAAAGATTGCCGTTTTCTGCGGACACCGTAAGGGTCAACCCAGGGACGGACAGCTCCTCAATACCCTCAAACAGGTCCATATTGAAGATTCCTGCAAATATCACGGCCAGCATAGCTACTGATACCAGAGGTTTGGTCCAGCCAAACCCGAGGGCTGCTCTGCGCCGACGGATACTCAACAACCTCTGGGATCACTGCTGATTGCAGCCATAATACCGGAACGAAATATTTCCGAAGACGACCTGACCGGATCATTGCGCAAAACATTGCCTATTAGCGAATACCGTACGAGAGTCGCACGATAGGCTTCATCACGCTCGAGCCTGCGAACCAATAATTGCAGCTCCTCCTCTGGCAACTCACCATCAAGAAATGCTGACAACTGCTCTTCTATACCTCTGCTTACATCAGTTTCCTGCAACTCAGGTCTCCTCCATGATGTGCCGAATAGTTTTTTCCATCGCTTCGCGTGCGCGAAATATGCGGGATCTGACCGTGCCAACCGGGCACTCCATCACCTGTGCAATCTCTTCGTAGGTCAGACCATCAAGCTCGCGCAGTGTGATGGCTACCCGTAAATCGTCCGGCAAATCCCGAAGTGTTTTTTCAATAGCCTCGCGCAACTCATCACCCAATGCTTCCGCTTCAGGTGATGATCTGTCCTGCAAACTGGGGTGCCATTCAAACTCTTCCGGTTCAGAAATGTCCGCAGCGGCATTAAGAGGCCTGCGCCCCGCTGCTACCAGGTGATTCTTTGCGGTGTTGATGGCTATCCGGTACATCCATGTATAAAACGCGCTATCACCACGAAAATTGGGCAACGCGCGGTATGCCTTAATAAAAGCTTCCTGGGATACGTCTAAGGCTTCTGCCGGATCACGAACATATCGCATGATCAGTTTAATAATCCTGTGCTGATACTTGAGCACAAGCAGATCAAACGCGTGTTTGTCACCTGCTTTAACCCGCTCAACAAGCAACTGATCGCTGGCACGATTACCCATAGGGCTCATATTCCCGTGCCGACGCTATCAGCCATCGTTCGATAGACCAAGTCCCTCGGGGAAAGTTCGCTATTTCTTTTAAAGTCAGAGACACGTCACTGCACATCTACCATTGCATTGCGGCATAGACACAGTTTAACACTACGAATGAAAAAACCATGTCCGTAGCCTGCGCCAGGCTGATGCGTCGCAATCCTGACGGAAAAACCACAGCACCACGACAGGTCCTTTATCTGGTTTTACGGTAAGCCCGGCAATTTCCTTCAGCCAAATACTTTTGTTTCGCAACAATAGCACGGGCTGAAAGCCTTGCGCTGTTCGGCAGCGCCAATCACCAGCTGCATTAACATTAATACCAATAAATACAGGCCACCGGGAAGCACTCAGCACACTCATGGTAAAGCTGATTTTGATTTCAGGGGCGCTCAAGAAGCCGTTTGATGACATAACTCAAATGTTCATCATCGGCGAGTGCCCTACCCGTAAGCAAGGCCAGAATATCCGGATCCGGGGTAGTTAATAAGCGCCGAAATGCTTGCTGTTCCGCTGATTCTGCATCCACATAGGAATTATCGAGATAATTCAGCAGCAGCATATCCAGCTCACGCATACCCCGCCGGCAACGCCAGCGCAGACGTGACAGTTCAGGATCACCAGTCATCAACGGCCCCTTTGCCAGCTCTTACTCTATCAGGTGTTAGCACGAGTCAGAAAATTAACAGCCAGAATATCAGTGACTTCGAGCTGCAAGCATCTTCTTGGTTTCAGCAATTGCTTTGGCCGGATTCAAATCTTTAGGGCAAGCGTTGGTGCAATTCATAATTGTATGGCAACGATATATTTTGAAGGGGTCCTCAAGATCATCCAGACGCTCACCAGTCGCTTCATCCCGTGTATCAACCAACCAGCGGTAGGATGCCAAAAGCGCTGCGGGCCCCAGAAACCGATCACTATTCCACCAATAACTGGGGCAACCGGTTGAGCAACAGGCACAAAGAATACAGGCTGATGGCGAATTAATTTTTTCCTGGTCTTCCTTGGACTGTAATCGCTCCTGATCCGGTGGTGCCGGTGTACGCGTCTGCAGCCACGGCTTCACCGATGCGTATTGAGCATAGAAATTTGTCAAATCAGGGATCAGATCTTTAACAACCGGCATATGCGGCAATGGATATATTTTTACATCACCCTTCAGATCTGCTGTTGCCTGAGTACAGGCCAGCGTATTGCCTCCAGCGATATTCATTGCGCAAGACCCACATATACCTTCACGGCAGGAGCGTCTGAAAGTCAGCGTAGGATCAATTTCATTTTTAATCTTGATCAGGACGTCGAGGACCATCGGGCCACAGCTGTCGATATCAACTTCATAAGTATCCAGCCGCGGGTTCTCACCGCTATCAGGGTCATAGCGATAGATCATGAACCGTCGCACATTTGTGGCATTAACGGCGGCCTTGAAGGTTTTACCCGGCTTTACTCTTGAATCAGGCGGGAGCTGAAACTCAGCCATGTTCGATCCTCTTTCCTTGCGGTTTAATAAACACGCGCCTTTGGCGGTACTGTATCAACTTCATCTGTCAGTGTATCCAGATTGACTGCCCGATAATCAAACCGAACACTCCCATCAGAATCAACCCAAGCCAGCGTGTGCTTCATCCAGTTTTCATCATCCCGGTCCGGAAAATCCTCTCGGGCCTGGGCGCCACGGCTTTCTTTTCGATTGCTGGCAGCAGCAATCGTGGCTGATGCCTGCATCAACAGATTATCCAACTCCAGCGTCTCGATAAGATCCGTATTCCAGATTAATGAACGGTCGGTAACTTTTACATCAGCGAAACTCGCATAAGTTTTCCGTAATTTCTCGATCCCCGCGGTTAATGTCTCACCGGTACGAAATACCGCCGCATGGTTCTGCATGGTTTTTTGCATTTCCACGCGAATCTCGGCGGTAGGCCGGCTGCCGTTAGAATTACGCAACTTATCGAGACGTGCAACAGCGTCACGACCCGAATTCTCGGGAAGTCGTTTGTGGCGCGTATTCTGCTGCACAGTTTCAGCGCAACGCTGAGCTGCGGAACGACCAAAAACAACCAGATCAAGCAGCGAATTCGAACCCAGCCGGTTGGCACCATGCACGGACACACAGGCCGTCTCTCCCACAGCCATCAGGCCGGGCACTTCGCCACCCTTTCCATCCAGCACTTCGCCGTGATAATTGGTAGGTATACCACCCATATTGTAGTGAACGGTTGGCAGAACCGGGATCGGCTCCTTGGTGACATCCACACCGGCAAAAATTTTGGCGGTTTCGGCAATGCCTGGCAGACGCTCGTGAATAATTTCTGGCCCGAGATGCTCCAGATGCAAATAAATATGGTCCTTTTCTGGCCCCACACCCCTGCCTGCCTGAATCTCCATCGTCATGGCGCGACTGACCACATCACGAGATGCCAGATCCTTTGCATTAGGTGCGTACCGCTCCATAAAACGTTCACCGTCCGAGTTGGTCAGATAACCACCCTCACCCCGCGAACCTTCCGTGATAAGACAACCCGACCCATATATACCGGTGGGATGGAACTGCACGAATTCCATATCCTGTAACGGCAGGCCAGCACGCAATACCATCGCGTTACCATCACCCGTGCAGGTATGCGCCGAAGTACAGGAGAAAAATGCGCGCCCGTAGCCACCGGTGGCCAGGATCACTTTATGTCCACGGAAACGATGCAATCGTCCGGTTGCCAAATCCAGGGCGATAACCCCACGGCAAGCTCCGTCCTCCATGATCAAATCAATGGCGAAGTATTCGATATAAAAGCTTGCATCATGTTTCAGCGATTGCTGATAAAGCGTATGCAGCATTGCGTGGCCAGTGCGGTCCGCAGCAGCACAAGTACGCTGTGCAGTGCCTTCGCCATAATGAGTGGTCATTCCACCAAACGGGCGCTGGTATATTTTGCCCTCATCAGTGCGTGAAAAAGGCACTCCGTAGTGCTCAAGCTCAATAATTGCTGCTGGCGCTTCCTTGCACATGTATTCAATAGCGTCCTGATCACCAAGCCAGTCTGACCCCTTGACCGTGTCATACATATGCCAACGCCAATCATCTTCGCCCATATTGCCCAGCGCAGCACTAATGCCACCCTGCGCCGCTACCGTATGGCTGCGGGTTGGAAATACTTTGGTTATACACGCTGCGCTAAGCCCGGCTTCAACCAGACCAAATGTAGCTCTGAGGCCTGCTCCACCTGCACCAACAACGACAACATCATAAGTATGATCAATAAATTCGTAATCGCTGCTCATTGTGCAATTCCAGGTGCATTTCCAACAGAAATAATGATGATGGAGTAGATACATGCGACACCGACGGCTACATGCAGGAACTTGAATGTCATGAGGGTCGGGACTTTAAGCCACCCGCTGTGAACATAGTCCTCCACAACGACCTGCAGCCCCAGTTGGGAATGATGCAGCGTAACTATCAGCAGTAATATAAGTAACACCGCATGCAAAGGCTGACTTATCCAGGCAACAACGGCAGCGTGCTCAAAACTATCCATGCCAAGCAATGCGAATACAAACCAGAGTGTCAGCGGCACTAATGCTACGGCGGTCAGGCGTTGCGACCACCAGTGTTCGGTACCCTCTTTCGCCGATCCATGACCCAGGAATTTTCCTAACGGCGATTGCAGGCTCATGATTTCACCCCCAGCCAGAACAAGCCGGTAAACACCAGCGACGCCAGGAAAACAAACCAGCCCGATATACGCGCCACGTGCTTATCAAATCCGTATCCCGCATCCCAAACGAGGTGCCTGATTCCGTTACCGAGGTGAAAGAAAACAGCTGCCGATAACCCGAACAGCAATACAATGCCCAGCGGACCGCGCAGCAGACCCAGCACACAATCGTAAGTTGATTGACCCATCGCTGCCGAAATAATCCAGGCGGCCAGCACCAGCATTCCAAGCGACAGGAATACACCTGCCGCACGATGGAAGATCGACAATGTATTCGCAACCTCCCATTTATAAACACCCAAATGGGGTGAGAGTGGTCGTTTTATTTCAGGCATCTCTGCAACTCCGGACGCACTTATACCGTTAGTAGATCGTTAGCTGGCAGCTACAGAAGCTCTGCGAGCCCAAAGACCGGCCTTTGGTGTCCTATCGATTATTCGTTGATTTCCTAAGATGTATGCCGGAGCAGCAACCTGCTACCGCCGTCAGAAGTCTATACAGCGACCCTTGCGCTCCCAGTCTCCGAACCTAGTCGGTTCGGGGCCCTCGGGACCGCCTATTTCTCTGTCGCTCGCCTGCTGCCCAGCTTCCCGTATTCCAGGTTCTGGCTTCTTCTTCGGGCCAGCCTCAGCCGAATTTTTCACCGTTATGTCAGGCCGGACACCGGCACTTTCTTTAGCGCCCATTTCAGGTAACTCCTGATCAATTGCGGGGATAGACTCCAACATGGCGCGAAGTGTGCCAGAATGATACCTGTTTTGCACCACGCAAAAGCCCCTACTTAAACTCTGCCTGCAGACAAAACACTTATGCAAAATAACAGTGAGCAAGCTCCGCTGATGCAGTCCAGCCCCCAACCCGAGGAATTAGCAGCAATCCGGATTTCCGGACAGGACAGGACCGACTTCCTGCAAGGCCAGTTGACACAGGACATGCAACGTCTGACAGCCGATTATCCGCTACTCGCAGGCTGGGCCTCCCCGAAAGGACGACTCTTGTGCGTGCTATGGGTTGCTGAGTGGCAAAATACGCTATGGCTGGTCTTGCCCCGGGAACTGGCAGAAGTTATTGCAAAGCGACTGAGAATGTTTGTGCTGCGCGCCAATGTGCAGGTGGAAATGGCAGATGCCCGGGTTCAGCCGGTTGAACAAAAGCAACTCAGAGAGTTGTATAATATTAAGGAAGATCCTGATATTAATCATATTAATCATTGTTTTTACAATGAAAATGAATTCTGTATCTTTCCTGCCGGCATAACCGAGATGGGTATCCGGGTACAGCCGGGGCCGTATGGCGACGGCGAGAATAAGACCGGTCTGCTGCCGTGGCGACTCGCGAATATTCGTGCAGGCCTGCCCGCGATCTGGCAGACCACCACAGAGGAATTTGTGCCACAAATGGTCAATCTCGACCTTCTGGATGCAATCAGCTTCACCAAGGGCTGCTACGTTGGCCAGGAAATTGTCGCCCGAACCCAGAACCTGGGCCGTATAAAACGTCGTATGTACGCCTTCACTACCGCAACAATCCCGTCTAGCGAGGTTGCTCCCGGCCAGCCTGTTTATGGCGATGACGGGGTAGTCGGCCAGATAGTCGATGCAGCCGTTACAGAAACAGGTGTGGAGTTACTGGCGGTAATCAGAATCGATAGCCTGGAACAGAATCTCAGCCTGGAGCCCGACGGTACATATGCTCTGGTTAAGCAATCACTACCCTACACAATTCCCTGAATGCAATTCCCAGAATAGGGTTTACTGAACCAGTATCCCGGGTAACTCCCGGATAATTACGATATCGGCAACGTCCTTTAGCGAAAGAGTAAGTGCACGTGCTCCTGCCTTAAAATTCAGCGAGCGCTCAGTCCTCGGGTGTCTGTAGGATGGATATCGGTTAATTCAATGTCTGCTGGCTCGAACTTGCGGCCAAGAAAAGCACTCCCAACACGAGCAAACCGTGCAGCCCCATCGGTAGCAACAAGGCTGATGCGTTCTGAACTGTCCGCAGCAACTGAGCCTAGCTGTAATTTTTCTAACTCCAGTTGCACGGCTGCCGCTGTTGCGGTCACCGAATCAATAATTTCTATCTCCCCGCCCAGAGCCGAGCGTATAGAACCGGACAATAACGGGAAATGTGTGCATCCAAGAATGGCTGTATCAGGCCGTTCCGCCTCTGGCCGCATACGGATCGCACCCAGATATTGTTCTGCTACCGCGTCTGCAATCGCCCCACTATTCCAGCCCTCTTCCGCCAGCGAAACAAATAAAGAACAGGGCACCTCTTCTACTGTCGCCTCGGGGTCATGCCGGTGAATCGCCTTTGTATACGCCAACCGCCGGGTTGTTGCCTCGGTAGCGAGAACGATATGCCTGCCGCCACTATTAAATTTAACGGCCGCGGCTGCGCCCGGCTCTACCACACCAATCACCGGTAATGGGGCCAGACTCTCGCGGAGCATGTCGAGCGCGACGGCCGATGCTGTGTTACAGGCGACTACCAGTAACTTGATACCCCTGCCAACCAGGTAATCGGCCGCATGCAAAGCATAACGCTGAATCGATTCCGGGCTCTTGGTACCGTAAGGAACCCGGGCCGTATCACCCAGATAAACCAGTTGCTCGGCGGGCAGCAGGTCATGAATAGCTTGCAACACTGTCAGGCCACCTACACCTGAATCAAAAACCCCAATCGGAAGATCAGCATTTCCCATCATTCAATCAGCTCTGCTGCTCCCGTAAATGGGGAAACAGAATGACATCACGTATCGACGCTGAATCAGTCAGCAACATGACCAATCTGTCTATCCCAACACCCAGCCCTGCTGTAGGCGGAAGGCCATATTCCAGCGCAGTAATATAATCACTGTCAAAAAACATTGCCTCCTCATCACCCGCAGACTTCTGTGCAACCTGGGCCCTAAACCGCTCGGCCTGATCTTCAGGGTCATTCAATTCCGAAAATCCGTTTGCAATTTCCCTGCCGGCGATAAAGAGTTCAAAGCGATCTGTAAGCCACGGATCATTAGAATTACGGCGGGCAAGCGGTGAAACTTCAGCTGGGTAGCCGGTAACAAATGTGGGCTGGCTCAAACGGTCTTCTACTGTTTTCTCAAAAATCTCAATCAGCAACTTGCCACTACCGGTATTGGCCAGGACAGAAATCCCCAGACCGGTACATACTTCACTGAGATAATCGACATCACGTAAACGATCTGCATCAATATCTGGATTGTATTCCTTCACTGCATCTTCAACTGTCATCCTTGCAAATGGCTTCCCGAGATGAATTTCCTCACCCTGGTAAACCAGTTCGCCACTGCCATTTAATGCATCCGCGAGGCTCTTCAGCAAACTTTCAAGCAGTTCCATCAAGTTGTCCTGATCTGCATAGGCTATATAAAGCTCGAGCATCGTAAACTCCGGATTGTGCCGGGTTGACAGGCCTTCATTCCGAAAACTTCTGTTGATCTCATAAACACGCTCAAAGCCCCCCACCACCAGGCGCTTTAAATACAGTTCTGGTGCTATGCGCAGAAACAACTGGCGGTCAAGAGCATTGTGGTGGGTTACAAAAGGCTTCGCTACAGCACCGCCTGGTATGGGGTGCATCATCGGCGTTTCCACTTCCAGAAAATCCATCGCATCGAGATAGGAGCGGATAAATTGCACAACCCTAGAGCGCTTACGGAACACCTCACGTGATTCTTCATTAACAATTAAATCTACATAGCGTTGCCGATAGCGCATCTCTCGATGACTCAAGCCGTGAAATTTACCGGGCAACGGCCGTAAGGACTTTGTCAGCAATTGAACATCAATTACACGAACTGACAATTCGCCGGTTTTGGTGCGGAATAGCTGCCCACGCCCCCAGATGATGTCGCCCAAGTCCCAGTTCTTAAATTCCTTATAGCGACCGTCGGACACACTATCGCGCTGCAGGAAAAGCTGGATCTTGCCACTCCTGTCCTGAATCGTAGCAAAACTAACTCTACCCATAACCCGCTTGGTCATGAGCCGGCCGCCAACCTCTACTTCTATGGCATCTTTTTCCAGCGTTTCATTGCTGTACTCATCATAAATATGATGCAACTGCCCAGCGAGTGCTGTACGCCGGTACTCATTAGGAAACCCAAATCCCTCGGCACGCAATTTGTGAAGCTTACTGCGACGCTCAGCAATTAACTTATTTTCACCTACATCTTTATCTGTCATGTATAGATCCTGTCGACAACTGCATATCAGACACCCTGCTTAAGACTCGCCTCAATAAATTTATTAAGTGCGCCATTCAAAACCGAGTCGGGATCACCTGACTCAACGCCGGTCCGCAAATCTTTTACGCGCGATTGATCCAGCACATAAGAGCGTATCTGGCTTCCCCAGCCCACATCAGCCTTGGAATCCTCTTCCACCCGCGCCTCGGCTTTGCGTTTCTGCTCCTCAAATTCGTAGAGCCTTGCCTTCAATTGTTTCATCGCAGTCGCCCGGTTTTTATGCTGCGACCGATCACTCTGACATTGCACGACAATACCGGATGGTGCATGCGTTATGCGTACCGCAGACTCTGTCTTATTGACGTGCTGCCCGCCGGCCCCGCTGGCTCTGTATACATCAACACGCAAGTCGGAGGGATTAATTTCAATTTCAATATTATCGTCAACCTCCGGAGAGACAAAAACCGAGGCAAAGGATGTATGTCGACGATTACTCGAATCAAACGGCGATTTTCGAACCAGACGATGCACACCTGACTCCGTCCGTAGCCAGCCAAAAGCATACTCACCTGTGACATGCAAAGCAGCACTTTTAATCCCAGCCACATCTCCTGCCGAGACTTCAATCAATTCTGCCTCGAAACCGTTGGACTCACACCAGCGCAGATACATCCGCAACAACATTTCCGCCCAGTCCTGAGCCTCTGTCCCGCCGGCTCCGGACTGTATATCCACAAAGGCATTCGCAGTATCTGTTTTGCCGTTGAACATCCGCTGAAATTCAAGCTTCTCTACAACTGCACTCATGCGCTCCAGGTCTGCCGCAATTTCTTCCTGAGTATCAGCATCACTTTCTTCAAGGGCAAGTTCCAGCAATCCTGCAGCATCTTCTACCCCACGGCTGACTTCTTCCAGTGGCAACAAAACTTCTTCCAGACGCGCTCGCTCACGGCCCAGTGCCTCAGCTTTTTTCTGATCACTCCATATATCAGGGTCTTCAAACTCCTGTTTGATCTGGTTCAGGTGATCCAGCTGATTATCGAAGTCAAAGATACCCCCTAAGCGCAACACTGCGCGCACGAAGATCATCGATAACATTCTTAAGCTGATTTAATTCCACGTTTGATTCCGTCCTGACAACCGAATGGTGTGCTTAAAGCTGCGTAATGCTAGACGCATTCAATATGTTCCACAACCAATTGATGTTTTCGCACCTGCCGAAACTCATTCACGTCGAGTTTATACACCGCGATACATTCGGTGGTAAGGTCTGTGGGCAATAACTCAGGATGATTGAAGGCTATCGCACTAACTGAATTTGATGAGCCCAGCGGCTGAAGCTCCAGCTTCAGGTGACTCTCACCAACAATCCGCTGTTGCAGAATTTCAAAATGTCCATCAAAGGCCGGTTCCGGAAAACCCTGCCCCCACGGACCGGCACGGCGCAATTCTTCTGCGAGTGGCAAACCAATTTCCTGATAGTCGAGATCGCCATCACTCCAGATTTGATTGGAATCATCAATCTGGTCAGCATGCCGCTGCACCTCAGCTACAAATGCCGCGGTAAAAATATCCAGCATCGCTGGCGCAAGACTCAGGCCTGCCGCCATGGCATGACCACCAAAACGGGCGATCAAATGGGGATGCCGGGCATCAATGGCGGCCAGTACATCCCGCATATGCACGCCAGCAACGGACCGGCCCGACCCCTTCAGGGTCCCATCCTCAGAACCAGCAGCAAAAGCGATCACCGGTCGGTTAACACGGTCCTTGATTCGCGTAGCGACCAGGCCCACCACTCCAGGATGCCAGCTCGGATCAAATAGACATACAGCCTCACCCGCAGGGGCATCAGTAAGGGCTTCCAGTGCATCAAGGTGAAGCTCTGCCTCCTTCTGCATTTTCAACTGCAACTTTCGCCGCTCCTCATTGAGCTGACTCAGCTGGGCAGCCCATGCCTGTGCGTGCGCCACAGAATCTGCTAACAGGCAGGCTATACCCACAGACATATCATCGAGCCGGCCGGCGGCATTCAGTCGTGGTGCAATCGAGAATCCCAGGTCGGATGCAACTGCATCTGTGATGTTACGCCTGGCAGCCTTGAAGAGCGCTTCTATACCCGCTCTGCTGCCGCCCGTGCGAATCCTTTTAAGCCCCTGAGCCACTAAAATCCGATTATTGAAATCCAGTGGCACAAGGTCAGCCACGGTTCCCAGGGCGACCAGATCCAGGCAAGCCGCACAAATTGAACGCGCTGAACCGGCATCAATAACACCTTCCGCGGCGAGCCGCTGTCCAAGTGCTGCCATCACATAAAATGCCACACCCACTCCAGCCAGGCACTTGCTGGGAAAAGCATTGCCAGGAGCGTTGGGGTTAACAATGACCTGGGCTGCCGGAACAGATTCTCCGGGTAAATGATGATCGGTGATGATCACATCAATGCCCAGCTTGCGGGCGGCATCTACACCCGCATGGCTACTGATACCATTGTCCACCGTCACAATCAGATTTGGCGACATGACTGCGGCTTTTTCCACAATGCCAACCGATAAGCCGTAACCAAATTTTTCCCGATCCGGCACCAGATAAGCGGGCTCAGAAAAACCATAGGCCCTGCAGGCAGTGCATCATAAGTGCTGTAGCGGTTGCTCCATCGGCATCAAAATCACCCACCACGATCACTCGTTGCTGTTCTGCATAAGCGTGCCAGAGTCGCTCGGCTGCCTCAGCCGTGCCGTCCAACTGACTCACCGGGAGCAACGAAGACAACGACGTATCCAGACAGTTTGAGTCGACACCACGCGCCGCATAAATCCGTCGCAATACCGGATGCAGTTGAGTCGGGAGATCCTTCTCCCGGGACACCACCACGTGGCGCCGCAAAATTTCACGTCTGTTGCTCATCGCACTATATTCATAGTCACTGACTCTGTCCTGATGATCTTTTATTGTGCAAAAACATGGGCCCATGCCATGCTAGGGGCTCAGCTACAGGACACTCAACAATGAAATTTACTGCGGATTCCGCCAGCGGCAATGTCATTCGCTCATACAGCCCGGGGGAAATTAAAATTGGTGCGGACATTATTCGCAACAATGTCATTGTTTCCCAGAACCAGATCATTCTCGACTGGGATCCTCCCGCAATCAGCCAACTGAGCATAGCGGATTTTGAACCTGCTCTCGAACTCAAACCAGAAATCATCCTGTTCGGCACAGGGGCACGGCAACAATTCCCCGATATTGCATTACTTACAGAGATCATGCGTTCAGGCACCGCCATCGAAATCATGGAAACCAGCGCTGCATGCCGAACTTTCAACATATTGATTGGTGAGTTTCGCGCCGTAGTCGCCACATTACTGATTGAATGAGTACTTGAGCTAGCCTGAGAAGATGCAGACGACTAACGTGCCGGCAAATAGCGTACCGGATCGACCGGCTGACCATTTTGCCGAATTTCAAAATGCAGTACAGCTCGACCTGTGGTGTCCTGGCCCATTCGGGCAATACTTTGCCCTGAACCTACCTTCTGACCTTCCTGTACCAGCAATACGGAATTGAACCCATAGGCACTCAACCAGCCTTCATTGTGTTTGATGATCAATAGATTTCCGTAACTGGCCAGGCCACTGCCGGCATACACAACCTCACCCGCAGCGGCGGCCGTGATGACCTGACCGTTATTACCCGTAATTCGTATACCAGACTCAGTCTTCTGTGCAGCACCATAATGCAGATAGACACTACCGGCGGTTGGCCACCGCCAGGCCGGTGCAGGTACGCTTGGCTGGCTTGGCGGCTTTACTGACGTATTTGAACCAGAAACACGACCAGTGGCTGGTTTAAGACGCAGTCGCTGTCCATCCCTGATGACAGAACCATCACCCAGGTGATTCCATTGCGCCAGTTGCCGATGATCCAGATTGTAACTATGGGCAATGGAATACAGGGTCTCGCCTGAACGAACCGTATGATAATCAGGGGTCCAGCGCAGCGCATTACTGCTGCATGCAGCCAGCAGCAGTGCAGAAGCAATCAGTGCAAGATAATTCGAAAATAGTTTCAACTGCTCAACAGAAAATAGGCCACAACCAAAAGTCCCACAAATACCCAACCCAGAATATCAACGTAACGCCGCAACATCTCTTCTACGCGTGCACCGCCCCAATAGAGCAAACCTGCGACCAGAAAAAATCTTGAGGCCCGCCCGACCACTGAAGCCAGTACAAATGGAGCAAAAGACATCGCCAGTGCGCCAGCCGCTATGGTAAAAATTTTATAGGGGATGGGCGAAAAGCCCGCGGCCAGTACCGCCCAGAAGCCCCACTTGTAAAACCACCCCTGCGATTGTTCGAAAGCTTCCCAATACCCGAGGTCATGCAGCCAGGGAGTGATCACATCAATGCCAAAATAACCAATTGCGAAGCCTGCCATACCGCCCACGACAGAGCAGATTGTAGTTATCGTCGCCAGACGCCACGCTTTCCTCGGTTCAGCGACCACCATGGGCATCAACATCACATCCGGCGGAATCGGAAAAAAGGATGATTCGGCAAAACTTAATCCTGCCAGGTACCAGGGGGCTTTAGGATGACGCGACCAACGTAATACCAGTTCAAATAAGGGTGAAAAAATCTTCATTCAGTTCGGACCTTTGTCTTTGCCTTCAAGCATGGGAACGAACGACACACTACTGAGTTTCTCATGCTCAAAGCCTGATCCAGTTCGCGTAATACGTAATAACTGCTGATTGCCACCCGTCGGCCCGACCGGTAATACCAATCTACCCCCCGGTCCGAGTTGCTCCAACAGCTTTTCAGGGATGGCAGCCGGTGCCGCTGTGACAATAATTCCGTCGAATGGCGCCTGGCCCGGCCAGCCCCGGAAGCCGTCATCATGCCGGTAGCGAATATTGTCGATGCCCAGTTCACTCAAGCGCTGCTTGGTAGCCTGCAGTAAGGGTCTAATACGCTCAATAGTGAAGATCTGCCTGACAAAGGGAGCCAGTATTGCGGTCTGATATCCACACCCTGTACCGATCTCCAGAACCTTTGGCAAATGCTGAAGTGCACCCTCTTTCTCAAGCAGTGCCTGCGTCATCAAAGCCACCACATACGGCTGAGATATAGTCTGCCCCAGACCTATCGGCAACGCGCTGTCTTCGTAAGAGCGACTGGACAGCGCCTCATCTACAAACAGATGCCGCGGCACATTGCGAATGCGCTCCAGTATTTCCGGTTGCCTGATACCCTCTTCTTGCAAGCGCTGCACCAGGCGATCACGCGTACGCGCCGAGGTCATACCGATACCCTGAATACTGCGGCTACGACTCATCAGTGTTGCAACCAGGTACCAAGTCGTCTCGATGGCATCATATCGAGTCAGATCAACCTGCATGGGCGTCACGGATACATAACCCTCACCGACCGCATGAAAATCGGTACCCGGCCCTGCATCCGCGCCGAGTCCAGCTGACCCCACCCAGTAAATAGGTTGTCCCCTGGGGATCCACAGCCTGGACCATGGCTTCAGATCGATGCCGAAACCCCAGTCGGGTAGCCTGATAGCCACGCAATTCGCTATACGGCATATCGGGCACATTTACATTAAGAATAGTGTTGGCGGGCAATGGATGAGTCCACAATCGCTCTATAAGGCTGCAGGCCGCTTGCGCAGCGGTTGAAAAATGCTGTGGGTCATCACCTGTAAGTGACACGGCGATAGCCGGTAACCCCAGAAATCGACCCTCAATCGCGGCAGCCACGGTACCCGAATACAACACGTCATCCCCAAGATTAGAGCCATGATTAATACCTGCAACGACCATATCGGGTTCCTCATCCAGCAACCCGGTTATAGCCAGATGCACACAATCGGTCGGTGTGCCGCTGACAAAGTACACGCCTTCCGCCGTAGTCCCAACCCGCAAAGGTGCATCCAGTGTGAGAGAATGGCTGGCACCACTTTGATTACGGTCCGGCGCAACAATAACCGTTTCCGCCAAAGCACCTACCGCACTTGCCAGCGCGGCCAGACCTTCGGCATGGTAACCGTCATCGTTACTCAACAATATTTTCATCAGGCTCTAATGGGCACAAAAGACAGCAAACATAACAATTCAGAGGGCAACGCGCTATTCCGTTCTGCAGTGAATGATACCCGGCCCATCAAACAACGTGCCCGTATCCCAAAACACTGCATCTGTTCCGCGCTCAAAGCGAGACCAGCGGCAAACTGAGCAGGAGCAAATTACAAACCCAAGCCGCGGATATCTGGCAACCGCGACTACTACGCCCGGAGAGAAGCTGTATTTTCAACTCGGATCATTCAGTCTCAAATTCATGCGCGATTTGCGCCGTGGAAGGTATCCTGTACGGCAGGAAATTGATCTGCATGGAATGACAGCCGCTGAGGCTCTCAAAGCATTGCGCGACTTCATCAGCTACAGCTATCAAAACCGACTAAATTGCATCAGTGTGGTACACGGCAAGGGACTCGGTTCGGGATCGCGTGGACCGGTGCTAAAGACCGGCGTCGATCAATGGCTACGCCAATGGGATGAAGTACTGGCATTCTGCTCTGCACTTGATCGTGACGGTGGCACTGGTGCGGTCTACGTACTGTTAAAAAGCCGGTTAATCGAAGGCTGCTAATTTGATTTACTCCCCAGATCGTCAACCAGTTTACGCATCATGGCCTGAGTCTCACTGCTGAACCAGTAATCCGTTGCCGTTTCTACATAAGCTTCATTATTTTTCGCCCGCTCTATTACCCCGGCTTTGGCCGCCAGCCGTGTAGTATTCATGGCAGCTGGTGGCAATGCCAGCATGTTCTCAGCCCACCTGATAGCGGCTGGAATGACATCACCGGGCTCGGCCAATTCATCGACCAGACCAAGCTCATGTGCCTGTTCCGGGGAAAGCATTGCTCCGGATGACGCAAGCAGCATTGCCTGCCGTGCACCCACGATGGTTTCCAACATAAACAAAATATTGGGCGGGACGGGCAAACCCACACGCACTTCATTTAATCCAATCAGGAAATCCCCACGCGCTGCAACTCTGTAATCGCAATGCAATGTGAGTACAGCACCGCCTGCGGGTGAATGCCCGGTTATTGCAGCCACGACCGGGACCGGGCTGGCTGCCAGCCCATTCATCAAACGAAAAAAGCTTTCCCAGAAAGCAGCTATCTTGGCACGACTTTGGCCCAGCAGCTCTGGAACATCCAAACCCGCACTAAACAGACCTTCTTTTCCAGACACGACAATGGCCTGGGCGCCATCGGCACAAAGACGCACATGAGCGCTTTCCAATTCATTGATAAATTCAAGGTTCATGGCATTAACCGGCGGACGGTTCATCTGGATCTCTGCAATCGAATCATGCTCCCGAATATTCAACATTTATATTCCCCCGCCGACGGATTCAGCCAGCCGCCCTTTGATCAGTAATCACCAATAATTCACGCAGAACCATAGTCGCATAACTCCCGGGTCCCAGAGCAAAATTGAGCTCAACCTGGTCGCCCTCCTGCTGGCAGGACAAATTGCCTATACGTGCACGTAAGACCCGGCGGGCAGCACGACAACCCGCATCTTCAAGCAGGCTCATAACCGCAGGGAACTGCCCATAAAATTCCTGTTCGCAGTTGCCTGCTGCTTCCTGCGCAGGCTGATACTTATTGCCCCACAACAGGCCTGCCGGCAAACGCTGCAAAGCAAAAATGGACTGGTCCGCCTCTGCTACGCCACGCGGCCGGTCCGAAATTTCAACATCGCCCGCCAAACCATCAGCCCAACTGCCAGCTGCTACCCGCGCAGCCAGGTAACCATTAAATAGTGCACCCCGTAACGCCGACAGAGCAAAAGACCTCTGCTCCCGGGGAATTCCAGGAAGTGAACGGATATCGCGAATAATAAAAAGATTGGCCTGCTCAAAGCCAAAGCGTTGCGCACCAAAATAATTGGGTACACCTGCTGTACGCAGCGCGTGTAAACAGGATTCGAAACTCACGGGATCACTCATGACACAATTTCGCAGGCGCAGGCGAAACTGGTTGTAACTAAGCTGCCCAGGCCGCAATTTTCGGTTATGCCAGACTGCCTGGAGGATTTCTATGCCCTCGCCAGCAGGTATATTAAAGACTGGCTCAACCCGTCCCGGCAAATGCAAACCGAACCATTGCTCCGTCACCGCATGCCGATCCTTCATACCTGCAAAACTAACGGCTCGCTCTGGAACCGCCGCCATTTCAGCCAGCCGTTTAGCCACCCAGCGCGTGTTCTGACCGATTTTACGGATTCTCAGGAATAAATGTTCGCCGGCCCCCGCCGGCGCAAGCCCGCTATGCTCCACGACAAAAAAATCTTCGGCAATACAGCGCATATCTGCTGTTCCAAAAGGTCCGGCTCCCGCAACAGGCAAGCGTGGAGGATCAGCATAAACACGCAGCCGCTCTAATTCTTCGGCAAGCTCTGACATTAGCGCGAAATTACCCGGGAACAGTTGAGTGGATGGACTAATCGCACATACGACTCTTAGTCGGACGAATCAGCAGCATCAGCTGGAACAAACAGATAAAAGCTTTCTTCGGGACCTATCATGCCAAGATCAGATCGTGCCCGTTCCTCCAGTGCAGCAAAGCCTTCTTTAAGGTCGTTTACTTCAGCTTTTAGCCGGGCATTGCGTTCTTGCAGCTTCTCAATCTCGGCCTGTTGCTCAGCGACACTTGAGCGCAACCGGACCACCTCAGGCCAGCCTTCATCCGTGAACCATAAACGCCCTTGAAGCAACACCAGCAAGCCCAACAAGCCGAGTACAGATAGCTGCAAACTTAGTGGTCGTTTTGCCATGAGCCTAAGTGCTTACCAGCAAACCTAAGATATCCTGACCGGGAAACCTGCGCTGCCCGCATAATGTGCTTCCGCACCCAGAATTTCCTCAATCCGCAGCAACTGATTGTATTTCGCCATACGATCAGACCGACACAACGACCCCGTCTTAATCTGGGTTGCCGCTGTACCAACAGCGATATCCGCAATAATTGCATCTTCGGTTTCACCTGAACGGTGCGAAACAACAGCCGAGTAACCTTTAGTAACCGCCATATTAATGGCATTCAGGGTTTCCGTTAGTGTCCCAATCTGATTCGGCTTGATCAGGATCGAGTTCGCAATATTTTTCTCGATCCCCTCAGCAAGAATAGTGGTATTGGTTACAAACAGATCATCACCCACCAGCTGAATTTTTGCGGCCAGTTTTTGCGAAAGTAAGGCCCAACCGTCCCAGTCACTCTCATCCATGCCATCCTCAATGGAAATAACGGGAAACGCCTCAACGAGGCCCGCCAGAAAATCAGTAAAGCCAGCAGCATCAAATGCTTTACCTTCTGATTCCAGGTTGTATACACCGTCTTTATAAAACTCGGAACTGGCAACATCCAGCCCAAGATAAATATCCTTACCCGGCGTGAAGCCTGCCTGCTCAATAGCCTGCATAATTATTTCAAGTGCCGCGGTATTTGATGGCAAATCCGGTGCAAAGCCACCCTCGTCACCAACAGCGGTATTCATCCCCGCCTTTTTCAGAACAGATTTAAGCGCATGAAATACCTCAACTCCATAACGCAAGGCCTCACTAAAGCTGGGTGCCGCGACAGGTAAAATCATGAATTCCTGTATATCCACACTGTTATCAGCATGCGCACCGCCGTTAATAATGTTCATCATAGGTACCGGCATCTGATAGGGCGCATCTCCCAATAACTGGAACAGCGGTTTACCCTGCTCTGCTGCCTGAGCCTGCGCAAAGGCAAGCGAAGCTGCGAGGATTGCATTGGCACCCACACGACCTTTGTTATCCGTACCGTCGAGCTCGATCATGCACTGATCCAGTGCCTGTTGATTCGTATCCCCAAGCCCAAGCAATGAATCGCGTATTTCACCATTCAGGAAAGCAACTGCTTTTTGCACGCCCTTGCCGAGATAACGTTCACCACCATCACGCAATTCAACTGCCTCGCGACTGCCGGTAGATGCACCCGACGGAACAGCTGCACGCCCGGCAGCACCGGATTCAAATGTGATGTCGGCCTCAACCGTAGGGTTACCACGTGAGTCAATAATCTCGCGACCACGCAGTTCCAGAATCTTACTCATTACTCTTATTCGCTCCGCACCAGATCAACAATCATTTGGAGAAACACGCGATCAGGAAATCAGGGCATCCTCGGGGAACACCTGCGATTTAACCGCGGCATCAATATTCTTCAACATACCCAACAGCCCTTCCAACTCGCCCATAGGCCAGGCATTCGGACCGTCACTTAAGGCTTTCTCAGGCTCAGGGTGCGTTTCCATAAACACGCCCGCCACACCGGCTGCAACTGCAGCCCGCGCCAGTACCGGCACGAACTCGCGCTGCCCACCGGATGCCGTGCCTTTCTGCCCGGGTAACTGCACCGAGTGCGTAGCATCAAAAACCACCGGGCACCCGGTTTTACGCATGATTGCCAGCGACCGCATGTCCGAGACTAGATTGTTGTAGCCAAACGTGGCTCCTCGCTCGCAAACCATAATCTGCTCATTGCCGGTCGAGCGGGCTTTCTCGGTCACATTCGCCATTTCCCACGGTGAAAGAAACTGCCCCTTCTTTATATTGACCGGCTTACCGGCACTGGCAACTTTGAGAATAAAATTGGTCTGCCGGCATAAAAATGAGGGCGTCTGCAAGACATCAACGACGTCTGCCACCTCATTTATGGGCGTATCTTCATGCACATCGGTCAGCACCGGGACACCCGTCTGGCTTTTCACTTCTGCCAGAATGCGCAATCCTTCGGCCATACCCGGGCCACGAAAACTCTGCACCGAAGAACGATTAGCCTTATCGAAAGATGATTTATAAATAAACGGAATATCCAGACGGTCTGTCAGATCGCGCAGATAACCGGCTGTATCGATCGCCATGCCTTCACTTTCGATAACGCACGGGCCGGCGATCAGAAAGAACGGCTGATCGGCTCCTACATTAAAATTCAGTAGCTGCATATAAAATCCGACTATGAAATCCGCCTAAGCGCTGGCGACTTCGGGTGCTTCATGTGAATGATATTCACGTGCAGCCGCGACAAACCCACTAAATAGAGGATGCCCTTCTCGCGGCGTGGACAAAAATTCAGGGTGGAATTGACAAGCTATGAACCACGGATGCAGGCGAGCTGGTAATTCCACCATTTCGACCAGGCCCTCATTAGAGTAGCCCGCAATCACAAGACCCTCCTTCTGCAACTGCTCAAGGTAATGGTTGTTAAATTCATAACGATGCCGGTGACGCTCACGTATTTGCGCCGTGCCATAAATTTCATAGGCCCGGGTACCTGGCTCCAGCCTGCATTCCTGGGCTCCGAGACGCATACTCCCGCCCTTGTCGGACGCCTCACCCCGCTCCTGCAATGTGCCGTCAATTTCTTTCCACTCGGAAAGCAGCGCGACCACCGGATGTGGCGTTGCCGAGTCGAACTCGGTGGAGTGCGCCGCGTCCAACCCGGCCACGTGACGAGCAAATTCGATGACGGCTACCTGCAACCCGAGGCATATACCGAGAAACGGAATACCTCGCTCCCGGGCGTAACGAACCGCATTAATCTTGCCCTCGACACCCCGCTCCCCGAAACCTCCCGGCACCAAAATAGCATCAACAGATTGCAGTGCAGTCAGATCCCCGTCGTCAAAATCCTCAGAATCAAAATACTGAATATTGACCCGCGTACGGTTGCGGATGCCTGCATGCACCAAGGCTTCATTCAAAGAGATATAAGAATCCTTTAAATCCACGTACTTACCTACCATTGCTACAGTAACTTCGCACTCTGGGTTCTGCTTGGCGGCAACCACGGCATCCCATTTACTAAGATCTGCCGGCGGTGCATCGAGCTCCAGCTTGCTGACAATAATTTCATCGAAGCCCTGATCCCGAAATACCATGGGTAAGCGGTATATGTCGTCGACATCAAAGGCCGATATCACCGCGCTCTCCACGACATTGGTAAACAGTGCAATTTTACGACGCTGCTCATCGGGCAATCGGTTAGTAGAACGACAAACCAGAACATCAGGCTGTATACCGATAGACCGCAGTTCTTTAACTGAATGCTGAGTCGGTTTGGTCTTAAGCTCTGCCGACGTCGCGATATAAGGCACCAGCGTGAGGTGAACATAGGCCACCTTGCCGGGCCCGAGATCAAAACCGATCTGGCGTATAGCCTCCAGAAAGGGCAGCGACTCAATATCACCCACGGTACCGCCTATTTCGACGATACAAACATCAGCGTCACCCGCCCCGAGCTGAACCCCGTTTTTGATTTCATCGGTAATATGCGGAATGACCTGTACAGTCGCCCCCAGGTAGTCACCGCGGCGTTCCTTCGCAATTACGCTGCCGTAAATCCGCCCCGTAGTGAAATTACTGTTACGGCCTGATGTCGTACTGACAAAACGCTCGTAATGTCCCAGATCGAGGTCGGTTTCAGTGCCGTCATCAGTGACAAATACTTCGCCGTGCTGGAACGGACTCATGGTGCCCGGATCGACATTAAGATACGGGTCCAGCTTGATCATGCTGACCTTGAGGCCCCGGGCTTCCAGTATGGCGCCCAGGGAAGCGGCCGTTATGCCCTTGCCCAGAGAGGAGACCACCCCGCCGGTTACAAAAACGAATCGTGGCATTATTTAGTCATCCCTTCCCATTTTACTGGCCCATTCTACTGGCCGATCAACTGGCATAAACATCTCTGACCACTCCGCTAAGCCGCCCGTCATGTAAGACCAAGACGAAGCACACAAACAAGCAAGCCGAAGCCGCTTTCACGTCCTGAAGCACCTGTAAAGATGCCTGGGCATAAAGCGCGCTCCGGCTACAGACACCCCTATGGGAACTATTCCGGGAACACCCAAACTGACGACCCAGGTTGGTGTTACAAATTACCAGATAGGCAGCCTCGCCACAATGGAACCAGGCAACAGAAGGCAAAGCAAATCGCCTGAAGCAAAATTTTAACGGCAAGGAATCTGCCCCTGAATTAACGGAGCTGGGAGTGCCCTTTCCATGTAATCACCTGTCCGGAGGCTCCGTCATGGGCCGCAAAATCTGCGTTAACCCATATATCACCGACAGCTACCAGCTGATCGTCAGAGTAAATTAAAGGAATATGCCCACGCATCCATGGGACTACGCCCATTTCCTGCAGTAGATTCTTCAGTTCACGGGTACGGCCATTCCTGTTTATACGTAAACGCTCGCCCCCTTGCCGGAATTTCACCTGCAGTGCTTTGGCACAATATTCGGCGGCAATGCCGGCCCCATGGGCTGGTGTCGACACAAGTGTTCCGCGCACGTTGCCCATGCTCAGAGTTGCGGCCGGATTCCACAAATAAGTTTCTGCGGGCGCTGCATTCGTTAACGGATCTGCATTCTCAGGGTAAAACCACAGTTGCTGCCGAAAGCGACGAATACGCACCCCTGGCCAGGCCGCTTCCGGCTGGCCGTCACACTTCGCCTCCATTAAGTGGGTCAGCGCATGTGTCAGTTGCTTTTCGGAGGGAATTGCCAGATCCAGCAGATGCAGCACATGCCGTATAGCATTCCTCTGGCGTGCAGCAGACAATATTTTCAGACCATCCAGATTAAGTCGATGGCCATCCAGGATTCCGGCCAGATCCTGCTGCGCAATCTCATCCAGCAAAGCGGCAGATTCTGCGCACAAGCGCGCCGCTCGTGCGACCGTTTTTTCTGCTGCATTCCACCGCCCCAGTATGGTCGGCAAAATTTCATGGCGTAGAAAATTACGATCCATGGATAAATCAGTATTTGATGGATCATCAATCCAGTCGAGCTGCTCTGCGACAGCATACGCCCGGATGATATCTGCAGGGACTGCAAGCAGCGGGCGCAGCAACTCCATTGTCCCACGCCAGCTATGCACCGGCATCGATGCCAGACCATGTACACCGGCGCCGCGCAACAATCTGAGCAGCATTGTCTCAAGCTGATCACGCTGATGATGGGCGGTTACTAACACTTCCCCTTGTGCCAGTTGCGCCTCTATCGCTGCATAACGCGACTCACGTGCAGCGGCCTCCGGACCCAGACCCGCCACAAGAGCAACCTCTGCATGAACCAGAGGAAACGAGATATTTAAAGCCAGGCAGGTACGTCGACAGGCATCGGCCCATGCGCCGGAGTCCGGCTGCAAACCGTGATCTACATGCAGCGCCCGGACAGTACGATCACCTGCCGATAGTCTGAGGGCATGTAAAAGCACCATTGAATCGGCACCACCGCTGTATGCAACGCAGATAGATGCAGTGCGAGGCACATATCGAAGCAGACACTGCTCAAGTGCCGCTGTAACCTGCATTTGCGGAGAGACTTTTTGGGTTGCTTTAGTCATGTATTACGCTCTTCTTCGCATGACGCTATACACACAACTAGGGGCGTAATTATCTGCCCAAAGCGCATACTTCCACCCGCAAAAATCAGCCTTCGCGGAACTGGCCTACAGACTCAATACGTTGCTGACGCCGGGCCAGCAGTTCAGTTATGGGCATCGCCTCCAGCTGCCGCAGGTTATCGACCAGCGCATTTTGCAGCGCTTGTGCCATTGCCTCCGGATTTCGGTGCGCGCCGCCAACGGGCTCAGCAATCACCTCATCAACTAAACCGAATTTCTCCAGTCGCTGGGAGGTTATACCCATTGCCGTAGCCGCCGCTTCGGCCTTCTCCGCATTTTTCCACAATATGCTGGCACAGCCTTCCGGCGAAATAACCGAATAAATGCTGTATTCAAGCATGATCAGATGATCGCCTACAGCTATTGCCAGCGCCCCCCCTGACCCGCCTTCGCCAATGACTACACTGATAATTGGTGTCTTTAGCGTGGCCATCACAAACAGATTACGGGCAATCGCCTCGCTTTGCCCGCGCTCTTCTGCGCCCACCCCCGGATAAGCACCAGGCGTGTCTATTAACGTCACTACCGGAAGGCCAAAGCGCTCTGCCATCTGCATCAGCCGCAATGCCTTGCGGTAGCCTTCGGGTTTGGGCATGCCATAGTTTCGCGTTACGCGGCTCTTGGTATTACGCCCTTTCTGGTGCCCAATCAGCATGATAGGTATCCCCGCTATCCGAGCAATACCGCCAACAATTGCCGCATCGTCCGAATACATGCGATCACCATGCAATTCCTGAAAATCAGGGCATATCGCCTCGGCGTAGTCGAGCGTATAGGGCCTCTGTGGGTGTCGGGCCAATTGCGTTACCTGCCACGGGCTCAGGTTGGAAAAAATACTTCGCGTCAGCGATTCACTCTTGCTCTTGAGACGATCGATTTCTTCGCTGATATTCAGTTTTGAATCATCACCAACAAACCGGAGTTCGTCGATTTTAGCCTCCAATTCAGCAATTGGCTGCTCGAAATCAAGAAAATTCATATCCATGGAGTTAAACCATCAACCTTTGTGTGTCATCAGATGATACCTCACTGCATCACACAGGACAGCCCGGGAAACCTTCACGGGTTCGACAACTGCTTTTCGTAGCCAAATTTAAATGCATGGATACCGATCGTCTCGGCCAGCTTTTCCCGCAGCTCCCCTGAGGGCCTGACTCGCCAGGCACCGCCGAGCTGCACTTTAGCCTGAGCATCCTGACTACGATAAAAAAGTGAGACATCGCAGCGGCCGGGCCGAAAAGGCTCCAGAATTGTACGCAGCTCTTTGGAATTGATTTCTGCGCCATCACGAGCCAGCCAGTGAATAACCAGTTTCGAGGCTTTCTGCTCTATAACACGATCAATATCTTTGACTTCTTTAACGGAGACTCGCCACCCGTCGATAAATTCGTCAAAGCGAATCTTGCCACTGATGATCCGACAGGCATGTTCTTCCAGTAAGTGTCGGTACTCCTGGTAGGCCTCGCTAAACATGGTTAATTCCACACGCTCGTGACCATCATCCAGAAACATCGTAACCCGATTGCCGCGCTTACGCATGTCTGTAACCAGACCAGCGAGCGTGACATCTTTCCCACCACGCCAGGAGTCAGCCCCCTTGGCTGGCTTTTGCATCCCTCCCACTACGGACCCGATGCTGCCGGTACAAATATACGGGATATCCGCCCGATACTGATCAAAGGGATGGCCGCTAAGAAACAGCCCAAGGGCCTCATATTCATGCAAATACAGCTTTCGCGGGCTCCACTTTGGCAACATGGAAGCTCGCGCGGGAGGTGGTGTCGGCGCTGCGGTTCCAAACATGTCATCCTGCCCAGCTTCCTGCGCCCGTGCATGTTGTTCCGCACTGCCCATCGCAATCGGTAAATCAGCCAGCAGGCTGGGGCGATTCCCACCCACATGATCAAGCCCGCCCGCCTTGATCAACGATTCGACAGCACGCTTGTTAACTTTTTGACTGTCAATGCGGGTACAAAAATCATGCAAATCAGTATAGGGCCCACCTGCTTCACGTTCTGTAACAATGGCATCAGCAGCTTGCTTGCCAAGCCCCTTAAGAGCACCCAGCCCATAGCCAATTTCCCCTTTTCCTACAACTGCAAAATAAGTAACAGATTCATTCACATTGGGTGCGCGTAATTCAAGCCCCATAGCCTTGCACTCCCGGTGGTGCAATTTCAGTTTATCCGTAAATTCCATATCAGATGACAAAACTGAAGCCATCATTGCTTCCGGATAATGGGCCTTTAACCAGGCCGTCTGATAAGCCAGCAATGCATATGCAGCCGAATGAGACTTGTTAAATCCATACTCCGCAAATTTTTCCATCAAGCCGAATATATGTGCGGCTGTTTTCTCTTCTACCCCGTTCTTGATCGCTCCCTGAACAAAAATGTCACGCTGTTTGGCCATTTCTGATGCAATCTTTTTACCCATGGCCCGACGCAACATATCTGCCTGGCCCAGCGAGTAACCGGCCAGTATTTGCGCCGTCTGCATTACCTGTTCCTGATACAGAATAACGCCGTATGTATTAGTGAGCACCGGCTCCAGATCAGGGTGCAGAAAATCAATCTGAACACTGTCACCCCCGTGCTTGCGTTCAATAAAAGTGTCGACCATCCCTGACTGCAATGGCCCGGGTCGAAACAGTGCGACCAGCGCAACGATGTCATCAAAACAATCTGGTCGCAATCGTTTAATAAGGTCGCGCATACCCCGGGATTCAAGCTGAAACACGGCATGAGTCTGGCTGGACTGCAATAAACTGAAAGTCTTTGCATCATCCATAGGAATGGATCCAATTTCGATGGGCTCCAATCCTTCTTTGTGGCGCAATGCATTAATCGTCTGTAACGCTTTTTCAATAACCGTCAGCGTTCTTAGCCCGAGGAAATCAAACTTCACCAGACCGACTGACTCAACATCCTTCATATCGAACTGAGTCACCGTACCGGACTGATCTTCAGGTCTGTACAACGGCGAGAAATCCGTCAGTGCAGAGGGCGCGATCACCACCCCACCCGCATGGGTTCCCGCATTTCGTGCCAGACCTTCCAGCTGTCGGGCCAGATCTATAAGGGCACGGACCTCGTCATCGCTCGCGTATATCTGTCCGAGCTCGGGTTCTTCCTCAAATGCTTTTTCGAGTGTCATACCCGGTGTCGGGGGAATTAACCGTGCGATGCGGTCGGCAAAACCATAGGGGTGCCCCATAACTCTGCCCACATCCCTCACGACCGCCTTGGCACCCATCGTGCCGTAGGTAATAATCTGGGATACCCGGTCCTTGCCATATTTACCGGCAACATACTCGATAACCCGGTCCCGGCCTTCCACGCAGAAATCGATATCAAAATCCGGCATGGAAATACGCTCAGGATTTAGAAATCGCTCGAACAGCAAATCAAACTGCAGCGGATCAAGATCCGTTATGCCGATGACCCACGCCACCAGTGAACCGGCGCCCGACCCCCTGCCCGGGCCAACAGGCACACCATTCCCCCTGGCCCAGCTTATGAAATCTGCGACGATCAGGAAATAGCCGGGGAAGCCCATCTCACTGATAACACCCAGTTCCCGCCTAAGTCTTTGCTCGTATGCGGACCTCTCTTTAGGCAAATCTTTCCTGCCATCCAGCTTATTCGCCAGCCCTTCTGCCGCAATTTTTGCCAGGTATTCATCAGGGGTTTCCCCGCTGGGTATATCGTACTCGGGTAGACTGCTATGGCCCAGTTTAAGCGTCACGTTACAACGCCTGGCAATTTCAACAGAATTTTCCAGCGCTTCAGGCAGGTCGCTGAAAAGTTCCTGCATCTCTTCCGGGCTGCGGAGATATTGCTGGGGGTTATACAGGCGCGGCCTTGAGCCGTCATCCAGAACATAGCCACCCTGTATACAAGTGCGGGCCTCATGAACCTCAAACTCGTTTGCAGTAATGAACCGTACATCATTAGTCGCAACAACCGGGCAGCGATACTGACTTGCCAGCCTGACAGCACGGTCTATGTAATCTTCTTCGCCCGATCGACCCGTGCGCTGCAGTTCTATATAAAAGTCACCCGCAAATAATTCTGTTTGCTGCTGCAGCCAGTCACCGGCCATATCAGGCTTATTGCTCAGCAAGTATTGCCCCAGCGCACCATCCTTGCCTCCCGACAAAGCGATGAGACCTCCGGTCGTTGTGGGGCTCAAACACTCCTGGTTGATGACGGGTATACCGTTGCGCTGCCCCTCTACATAGGAATCCGTAATCAGTCGTTTAAGGTTCAGGTAACCTTCTGCATTTCGTGCCAGCAGCACCAGTGGCGCATAACCATCACGTGTAAGGGAGGCTTCAACTTGAACATCAGCACCCACCAGGGGCTTCAGCCCCGCCGCAAGCGCAGCCTTATAAAACTTTACGAGAGCAAAAAGATTCCCCTTATCTGTCACTGCGACAGAGGGCATCCCCATATCAGCCACACTCTTAATGAGCGACGGAACGCGAATTACGCTGTCGGCTATCGAGTACTCCGAGTGGACTCGCAAATGTACAAAACCAGGTTTCAAGTCCGCACTCCGTTGGCGGCAGTCTTTAAGCTTTCCAGACGTCTGGCAGCCTCACGAACCGGCCGGAAACTGAAGCGGTGTTCAGCTGTTGGGCCGAGTTGCATCAATATTTGTCGATGCTGCGCAGTCGGGTAACCACGATGACGATTAAATCCATACTCAGGGTATACCGCATGCAATTCATCCATCATAGCGTCCCGGGCTACTTTCGCCAGAATCGAAGCCGCGCCGATCGCCGGACAAATGTCATCACCACCCACCAGGGTTTCGACGCTGCCTTTATATACCGGTTTCAACTCCGGGCTGCGGTTGCCATCAATTCGCAATATTTCGGGAAATTGGCGCAGACCTTCTACTGCTCGCCGCATAGCCAGCATGGTAGCGCCAAGTATATTAAGACTATCGATTTCTGCTACGGTCGCTACACCCAGTGACCAGGCACAAGCAGACTCCCGAATACTCACGGCCAGTTCCTCACGCCGTCGGGCGCTGAGCTTTTTCGAGTCGCGCACTCCCGCCAGTTGTTGGCCACTGCGCAAAACGACAGCTGATGCTACTACGGGCCCCGCAAGCGGCCCACGGCCAGCTTCATCAACCCCGCCTATTAGTGTCAAAGTCTTCCTCCAGCCGCTACCTTTTATTGGCGCAAAGCCTTCAAATAGAATAAAAGCTGCGCCGGCAGCCAGTCAGATTCAGCTTTTGGGTCCTGCGAAATACCACGCAATTACACCCATTACCGGCAGCAATAATACAACCAAAATCCATATTGCCTTGCTACCAGTTGCAGCCGAGCTTTGTGCGATTTGCAAAATCGCATAGATAGCGGCCAACAAAATCAATATACCAATAATGCTTTCCATTATTCAGCTCCCTGAGGATTTAGCTCCCGGTGGCCAGGAAATACCCGTCTATTTATACATTGTCCGGGTCTGGAGCGCAGCAATACTGCCCTGGGCACTGCCGCTGTAATACATTCTTTAAATCAACGCATGTCTGGCGCCTTAGCAGTGCGCGATATCAATAAATCTGCAACTGCGGATGCTGCCTGATCGCTGGCAGATTTCCTCAATAAACCACCCAGCTCCCTGAACTGGCGAACCAGATCGTCTTTCTGTTTCTGTTCCTGCAACAGTTTCAACACTGCCTTGCCTAATGCCTCACCAGTCACTTGTTCCTGCAGAAACTCGGGAACAAGTTCCCGATCTGCCAGCAAATTAGGCATGGAAAAATAGCGGATATTAATTAATCGGGTAACTCTCACAAACCAGGCGGTCAGCGGGGCAATTTTATAGGCCACAACCATCGGTCGCAGCATCAACATAGCTTCCAGCGTAGCAGTGCCCGATGCCAGCAATATGACATCTGCAGCAGCCATGACCTGACGGGACTGACCCATGACAATTTTCACCGCATCCTCAAGGCCTGCCTCACGACACTGCTGCGTAAAAATATCGGCAGTTTTCTGTGATGCAGCTGCGGATACAAACTGCACATCAGGTAAATACTGTCGGAGCAACCCGGCAGCCTCCAGAAAGACATCACCCATACGATTCAGTTCACCCACCCGGCTACCCGGCAAAAGTGCAACCACCGGCTTTTCTTTAAGCCCGAATAAAGCCCGAACCGGTTGCTTGTCCTCTACTGCCTGAATTTCATCTGCCAGAGGATGACCAATGAAACTCGCATTAACACCATGTTTTGCAACAAATTCCTGCTCGAATGGCAGCAAACACAAAACAAGATCACAGGCCTCTTTTATTGTTTTGATACGACCAGACCGCCACGCCCATACCGAAGGACATACGTAGTGAACGGTTGGTATCCCTATTCCCCGGGCAAATTTCTCCAGTCGCAAATTAAAATCCGGCGCATCAATGCCTATCAGCACATCTGGTGGGTCCTGCCGAAGTCGATTTTCAAGTGTTTTTTTCAGGCGCAGCAGGCGGGGCAAATGACGTATTACTTCGAACAGCCCCATAACAGCGAGTTGCTCGTAATCGGCCCACGAATTGCAACCAGCGCTGCGCATTTGCGACCCGGTAATTCCTTCAAATTGAGCATTCGGAAATCGCTGCCGCAGAGACTCGATTAGCCCCCTGCCGAGCTGATCTCCCGATGCCTCACCTGCGATGATAACTATGCGTGGCACTGGTTCTCGCCAAAAGAAAAATCAGCAACAGGACTTAGCGGATGATGCTGCGTTTCGACAATTCAAAGAATTCACAAAAAAGCTGCAGCTCAGGCTGCTCGTCGGCCAGCTCACCAATTTTATCGCGGGCATCTTCAAGGCGTAACCCGGAGCGATACAGCAATCGAAAAACATTTTTGATATTCCGCGTTTGCGTGGTATCGAAGCCACGCCTTTTTAGACCTTCAATATTGACTCCCCGCGGTGCTGCAGGTTGACCCGCTGCCATCAAATACGGCGGTACATCCCGATTAACTGCTGCATTATTTGCTACAAATGCATGGGCACCAACGCGACCGAACTGATGCACACCAGAAAATCCACCAAAAATCACGTAGTCACCGACGGTTACATGGCCCGCGAGTGTAACGTTGTTAGCAAATATCGTTTCATCACCTACATTGCAGTCATGTGCAATATGCACATAGGCCATAATCCAGTTGTTGTTACCAAGCCTGGTTATGCCTTCATCATCGCTGGTACCTCTGTTCAGAGTGCAGTATTCCCTGATCGTGTTGCCATCACCGATAATCAGCTGGGTATCTTCACCCGCATATTTTTTATCCTGAGGGTCTTCACCAATTGATGAAAACTGGTAAATCCGGTTACGTTCACCAATGGTTGTCGGCCCCTTGATAACGCAATGAGAACCAATCTCGCTGTTGGCACCGATCCGCACACCACTTTCAACAACAGTGTACGGGCCAATACTAACGCTTGGGTCTATCAAAGCATCTGCCGACACTATGGCAGTTTCATGAATAAGGGTCATTCAGGTCTCAACTTTTTCCATCCATGGAAGAATCCAGTTTTTGTTCCAGCAACTTAAGTTTAGCTGCCATACTTTCGAGTCGCTTGAACCGTGCCGCCAGCTTACGCCATTTCCCAGCTTCCTCAACCGCTAGTACAGATGAATAGGTCCCGGAATTTGAAATTGACTTGGTAACTACAGAGCGGCCCATCAGAAATACATCATCAGCAATAACCAGATGACCAGAAATTGCTACCTGGCCGCCCATGACACAGCGTGCACCTATCCGCGAGCTACCAGAAATCCCGCATTGACCTGCGATTGCCGTGTGCTCACCTATGACTACATTGTGAGCAATATGCACCTGGTTATCGAGTTTAACGCCCGCTGCAATTTCTGTATCTTCGATCGCGCCCCGATCAATCGTACAGTTCGCCCCTATCTCAACATCATCGCCGATACGGACACCACCCAGCTGCGGTACCTTCAACCATCCCTGTGCCGACTGGGCAATCCCAAAACCATCGGAACCTATTACCGTGCCCGCATGCACCCTACACCGCTCACCCAGATGAACCTCATGATAAATCGACACATTAGCTATCAGCCGGGTATCCGAGCCGACCACTGAACCATCCCCAATGACACAATTAGGGCCTATATAGACTCGCTCACCCAGGCGCACGTCCCTGCCGATCACGACCCCGGCAGAAATCTCACAGCTATCCGGCACGCCGGCACCCTCTGCTATCGACGCCTGAGGATGGATACCAGGCACCAGGGCTGGCTGCGGATGTAATTCTGCAGCTATACCCGCATAGACTGCGTAGGGGTTATCAGTTACCAGGCAGGCAACTTTACAATCTTCCGCGGCAGATTTATTCAGTATTACCGCCGTTGCCTGGGTTTCCGTGAGGAACTTTTTGTAGCCCGGATTCGCCAGAAAGGCGATATTTCCAGCCTGTGCATCTGCCAGAGTACCGACAGAAATGACTTCCAGATCCGGGTCGCCATGGAGTTCACACCCATAACGTACTGCCAGTTCAGCCAACCGAATAGCCACTACGCGCCCGTCCCCGACACACACAATTATTTAAATGATCTGCCGCTGCAGATCACTCAACGACCGACCTGCTGCCTTTATAGCTCCCACGCAGACGCGCCAGAACAGCCTCAGTTATATCTACCTTGTCACTCGCAAAAACAATACCGTCAGCCAGGATGAGATCCAGACCCTCGCTTTCGCCGTAGGCTGCAATCTCGCGCAGCACATCCTGCTGGATCGCACCTATCGCTTCATTATTTCTAAGATCCAGATCTTCGCGAAATTCATTCTGCGCCCGGAGTATAGCCCGTTCATCATTTCGCAAATCACGTTGCGCATTTTCCCTTTCCTCCGCACCCATCACTTCCAGATCCTTTTGCATGGTGGCACCCTTTTTCTCTAACTCCGTCTGCAAAGTAACTATTTCGCGCCGCCGTGGTGCAAATTCATCTTCCAGGGCTTCTCTGGCATCCTGAGCCTGCGGCGACTCCTGCAGCAATCGTCCTACATTCACAACGCCAATATTCAGTCCATCGGTAGCCTGCGCAAATACCAACATCGGGGCGACAGTCAACACCGCAAATGCCATCACTAAATAACTACTTCGTAATTTCATGCCTAGCCATCCTTCTTGTTTGCGCGTCAGCTAGAACGCGCCGCCAATTGTAAATTGAAAATTCTCTGTTTCATCGGGGAGCAGAACGACCCCGCCAAGTCTCCACCATTAAACTCATTAAGCGGGAGACCATAACTAAATTTAAACAAGCCCATCGGTGACAACCACTCCGCCGCCAGACCCACAGATTGTCGCAGCATATCAAAGTCAAAGTCATAAAAATCATTGGGCAGTTCGGTGCCTCCTGATCCGAAAGCGTCATACCATGTAATAGTACCCTCTGTAGAGAAGGTATTACCGATATCGAAAAATAGGGTAAACCGGCTGCGCGCTTGCCACTTAGCCGGGATCGGTAAAATAACTTCTGCCGATCCTGCCACCATCATATTGCCACCATAGGGGTTATTAAGGCTATCAAGCGGCCCTAGCGAACCTTCCCGAAACCCGCGCACTGTACCGGGACCTCCCGCAAAAAAATTCTTATACGGTGGAACGGACGTTGTATCACCGAAGGCCTGGCCATACCCCAGGTTGGCATTCAGTGCGAAGGTAAAATAGCGGGTGAAAGGTACATATTGAACGTAACGGTAGTTCAGGTAGACATATTCCACTTCACTACCCGGCATAGTCGCGCTCAATGCCAGTGAATGGCGCATACCACGACTGGCAAATAATGATCGGTTGCGAGAGTCATAGCTCCAGCCCGTTGCCAACTCATAGGTTTTGTATTTTGTGCTATAGATCGCATATGACCCTGGAAGACAGGGAGGGCCGGCAGGGACGCAGGTAAAACTTGAATCCCCATTATCCCTGACCCACTCAAAGGCCTGCTCTGAGCTGCTGATACTGTTCGCATCCAGCTGTGAACCCTGAAAATTAATACCGATATTTACACGCTGATATTCACTTAAAGGATAACCCCAGTTAACACCGGCAGAAATCGTCTTGGTATCCAGATCAGACGCATCGGCGGTGAATTGAGTTGTCGTCCGATAAGCGGCACTGAGGGTTCGGCTAACCTCATTAAGACTGACATAGGGGTTGGTATAGGAACCGCCAATAACCTTGGTGTATTTACCAAGGTTTATATCTGATTGCACGCGGTTTCCCGTACCCATAAAGTTTGTATGTACAAAATTACCGTTTATCAGAATACCCTGCGAATCTGAGTACCCGAGACCACCACCAAACTGACCGGGCAGGCCTTCAGTAATATTAAAATCTAAATCCACAAGATCTGTGGTACCCGGAACAGGATTTGTCGCTATTTCCACACTCTCTATATAGGGCAAACGCTGCAAACGGGCCCGCGATCTGTCAACTTTGCTTTTTGACAAATATCCACTTTCAAACTGGCGCATCTCCCGCCTGAACACTTCATCATTAACAGCATCAGCACCATTAAAATTGATACGGCGCACGTAAACACGACTCTTAGGATCAACGTAAAAAGTCACCTCGACTTCCCGCGTCTCCTTATTAAGATCCGTTATGGGTTCAACCTGGGTAAAGGCATAGCCTTCTTCCCCCAGCCGAAGCTGAATCAACTCTTCACTACCCGTCAGCAATCGCTGTGAAAATACTTGGCCTGGGCCTGACCTGCACATAGGGTGTCAGCGAGGACTCAGGGAGGATCAGGTCACCAGCAAGCTTTACCTCAGAAACGGTATACACCTGTCCCTCAACGATATTGATGGTGATAAAAATATCTTTCTTATTCGGCGATATGGCTACCTGAGTTGAGTCGATATTGAAATCAGCATAGCCGCGATCCATGTAGTACGACCGGAGTGACTCTATATCGCCCTGCAGGGCTTCCCGGGAATAGCGATCATCCTGCCGAATAAATGACAGCCAGTGTGGCGTGCGTAACTGAAAAATATCCAGCAGCGCTTTATCGTCATATATGGCATTGCGACAATGTTAATTTGCCTGATACGGGCCCGGTCGCCCTCTTTGATGTTGATATTAATATCAGCCATGTTACCGGGCAGGTCCTTAACTTCGGCCTTGACCGACGCAGCATATTTACCTTGCGCAAAATACTCGTCTGTCAGAGATCTTTCTACATCATCAAGGACCGACCGATTTAAAATACGCCCCTTTTCGCAAGCCAACACCGGCAAGCGACTCCATGAGATCTTCTGTTTTTATATCCTTGTTGCCAGTGATGGTGAAATCTGAAATCGATGGTCTTTCAATAACAGCGATAACCAGGGTATCTCCGTCACGACGGAACTCGACATCATTAAAAAATTCTGTCGCATAAACGGTACGTAGTGCTTCCTGAATCCGATCCTTACTCAGGCTGTCCCCTATATTTACCGGAAGATAATTAAAAACAGTACCTTCCGATATGCGCTGCAAGCCCTCTATACGGATATCACGAACGATGAAAAGTCATCTTCTGCCACAGCCGTACAATGTGACGCTAAAAGAAGCACGCATGCAACCACAGTGAGGAGCGACAAGTCGAATTGCCCGAATCAGTTAAACACGGAATAGTCAGCTAAGAACCCGGCTAAGATCGTGTAGAAAGCGAACCCCATCAGTAACATCAGATATAACACCAATTTGCTGACCAACTAATTCAGCCTGTGCAGACAATGGACTTCCTTTTAGCGCCTCAAGTAATTGATACAAAACCTGACCTCCATCCAGAACTGGAACAGGCAATAGATTCAATATTCCCAGACTAAGACTCACAACCGCAAGAAAATTGAGAAAAGCAGCGACTCCAATTGATGCTGAATAACCGGCATATTGTGCAATATTAATCGGGCCACCAATATTTTTTACCGACACATCTCCGGTGACAATGCGACTTACCATTCTTATAGTCAGCATCGACATTGTCCAGGTGCGCTCAATTCCTACGGGTAAAGCTTCAAAAAAACTATAACGCTGACTAGCAGCGTAACGATCATAAAGATCATCTGGCACTTTCGGACTTACACCAATCCGGCCAATCACAGTGCCATCCTCCAATTGCGCCTCACCAATGGCCAATAACACAAGCTGCTGCTGACTGGCACGTTCGATCAGCAGCTCTACATCCTGTCCTGGCCGCGATCTCAAATACTCGACCCACTGGGACCACGTATCTATGGGTTGCCCTGCTGCAGAAATAATTCTGTCGCCAGAGAGTAGACCAGCCGATTCAGCAGTACCACCGGGAACGATCTCTTCAAGTATCGGCTCTAGAGTTGGCGACCAGGGAATCAACCCAAGCCCACTAAACAACGCACCTGGTTCTGTGAGTTGACTGACTTTACCGGCGATATCCAGATAGACGGTGTGGTCTGTTCCATCCGCCCTGATAACTTCCATACGGATTTTGTCATCACTCAATAGCTGGTCCAGTATCTCCAGCATGGTGCCTTCCCATGTAGAAACCGACTGGCTCCCCACCACGACTATGCGGTCTTCAGCCTGCAATCCCGCCTCCGCAGCGATGGTGGCGGACTGCACCTCGCCAACAATGGGTTGCACCCCCGGCACACCAATCGTATACATGCACCAGAATGCCAGAATCGCAAAAATGAAGTTCATCAATGGACCCGCCACCAATATCGCAATTCTTTTATGTATAGCGATACGATTAAACGCCCTGCCCAGTTCTGCAACCGGCACTTCCCCTTCGCGTTCATCCAGCAACTTCACGTAACCACCGAGCGGGATGGCAGAGAGGCAATACTCTGTCTGATCCGGACCCGCACGCCGGGACCAGATAATCTTGCCGAATCCAATAGAAAAACGCAGTACTTTTACGCCGGCCATCCGCGCAACAATGTAGTGACCCCATTCATGAACCGCTACAAGCACGCCGATCGCGAATAGAAACGCCACTATTGAAAGTAAAAACATATTCATATGCTAAGACCGATTTTATTCCTCTATGACCATGCAGTACATATTTGCCCGCAATTGCAGGCTAAAGTTCAAATGATTACCAGGCAGTTGTGTTATCAACCAGCATACCGCTGACTAAAAGTATTAAAACAAACAGCGGCAATGCGGCAATAAGACTGTCAATACGGTCCATTACCCCGCCATGGCCTGGCAACATCCGGCCACTGTCTTTGAGCCCCGCACTGCGCTTGAACAAACTCACCGTTAAATCGCCAACCACTGAAACCAATCCAATTAAGGCGCCTGCCCCGGCAAATACATAAACGGGCGCCCCGGCTATCGATGCACCAGCTGCTGTCGCCAACGCTGCACATATCAGGCCTCCCAACAGTCCTTCACGAGTTTTCCCCGGGCTGATCTGCGGGGCTAGTTTATTGCGGCCCAATGAACGTCCCACGAAATAAGCGCCTATATCAGCTGATGCCACAATTACCACCAACCAGATAAATAACCAGGCACCATCAGGACCCGCGAATAGCCGCATCACCGCATACCATCCAGGTATAAAACCCATTATGCCTGCTAGTGCACATCCACCGGCCGGAACCCCTGATTTACCAAAAATCAACCAGGCTGCCACTAACAGCCACCAAATCGCCGCCAGAAGCAGTATTGCATCAATCAATATCCCTGCCCATATGCACAGGGACACACTTGCAGCCAACACCACCAGCATTAGCACATATGCCAGCCGCAGCGACAACCGATCCGCAAGGAAAAAACCAGACCATTCCCAACTTCCCATGAGCAGGAAGATACCCAGCAAAAAAATAGCTGCGACGGGCGGCAGAAAAAATAATGTGCCGACAAGCAACACCACCAATACCGTGGCTGTCAGGACTCGTGTAGTCAGTGAACTCAAATTACCGGCCCAGCCAATATTGAGCACGAACCACTAATTCTGAAAACCATATGCGAGCTAAGCACGCGAGGCTACCTGATCTCCCGTTTGGCCAAAACGTCGCTGGCGTTTGCCATAAAAAGCGAGCGCTTCATCCAGATCGCTATCATCGAACTGGGGCCACAAGGTGTCAGTGAAGTAGAATTCTGAGTACGCAATATCCCATAGCAGAAAATTACTGATACGCCGTTCTCCTCCTGTACGTATCAACAAGTCGGGGGCGCTCAGTTCAGCCAGAGAGAGCCGGCTTGCCAGGTCCTCCTCTGTGATATCCGCCGGAGCCATACTGCCCGACTGGATTTCAGTCGCTATTTTGCGGACAGCCTGGGTGATATCCCAGCGACCGCCGTAGGCCACTGCCAGAACCAGATCCATTCTGTCATTGGCCGCGGTTTTTTCCTCTGCCGCCAGTAACATTTTTTGTAATCGTTTGGAAAGCTGTTCACGTGCCCCTATAAAGCGAATGCGAATACCATTCTTGTGCAGGGAATCGACTTCACGTTTCAGAACTTCAATAAACAGGCTCATCAAGCTAGTTACTTCCTCGCTCGGCCGGTTCCAGTTTTCGCTGCTAAAAGCAAATAATGTGAGCGTCTTAATTCCACGCTGAGCTACAGATTCAACAACCTTTCGTGTCGCCTTAACGCCAGCTCTGTGCCCCGCATGCCTGGGCTGCCCATTTGCACGCGCCCAGCGGCCATTGCCGTCCATAATGATAGCTATGTGCCCGGGCAGCATCTTTGAAGGTTCCGAAAAATTTGCAGTCATGGCTTAACTCTATTCGTCAACCAACACTGCTAGAAGTCCATTATCTCTTGCTGCTTCTGCTCAGAAACCTCATCAACTTCCCCTACATACTGGTCCGTTATTTTCTGGATATCCTGTTCAGCCCGGCGCTCATCATCTTCAGAAATGGCCTTGTCTTTAAGCAGTGCTTTTAAATCGCTCATTACATCGCGGCGAATATTACGGATGCCCACTCGACCCTGCTCAGCTTCCTGCTTAACGAGGCGTGCAAGATCCTTCCGCCGCTCCTCAGTTAGATCGGGCAGTGGTACGCGAACTACTTTGCCCGCTGTAACGGGATTCAGACCAAGTTCAGAATTCTGTATAGCCTTTTCCACTTCAGGGATCATTTGCGGTTCCCATGGAGTTACTGAAAGTGTACGACCGTCTTCAACCGCAATATTGGCAACCTGACTCAAAGGGGTTGGTGTACCGTAATAAGGTAAAGAGATTTGCTCCAGCAAACTTGGGTGAGCCCTGCCTGTCCGTAATTTTGTAAGCGCTTGTGACAGTGCTGCTACGCATTTCTGCATGCGCTGACGCGCATCTTTTTTCATATCTTCAATCAATGAATTCTCCCAGCCCACCCATTTGCAACAAATTATTCAGCAACAACCAGCGTACCAATATCATCACCCTTGACAAGACGAACCAGATTACCAGGGACATGCAGGTCAAAAATACGAATCGGAAGATTATTATCACGGCACATAACAACAGCGGTTGTATCCATTACGTTCAACCGGTCACCAATTACCTTGTCAAAAGTCAGCTTGTCATACCGAACAGCGTCAGGGTCTTTCTCGGGATCGGCACTGTAGACCCCGTCAACGCGGGTGGCTTTAACCAGAATATCAGCGCCTATTTCGATAGCACGTAAACTTGCGGCCGTATCTGTAGTGAAGAAAGGATTGCCCATACCCGCACCAAAAATCACAATCCGCCCCTTCTCCAGATGCCGGATTGCACGGCGCCGGATAAAATCCTCGCAGACTTCATTAATCTGCAGCCCCGACATGACGCGCGCCATAACATCAATACGTTCGAGAGCATCCTGAAATGCCAGAGAATTGATCAGGGTAGCCAGCATGCCCATGTGATCACCTGTCACACGATCCATACCGGCACGGGCCAGACCCTGCCCC